>Ga0209282_1001558_pt1 | contig 12658 bp, 1 predicted proteins | sample Mtrugardesep15_FD_187529 | JGI IMG/M metagenome (GOLD analysis project Ga0209282, IMG submission 187529) | Root nodule microbial communities of legume samples collected from California, USA - M. trunc garden sep15 (SPAdes) (version 2) | ecosystem: Host-associated > Plants > Roots > Nodule...
AAAATAAAAAAAAAAAAAAAACGGCATATAATTAGAGACGTGGGTGTTATTGAAAAACACTTTCGTCCCTTTTCCCAATTAATTACATTTTCTTTGCTTTCTATCTCTATATCTTTTTATCTTTACATAATATTAAGATGTATGTGATTATATTTATCTTCTTTTTGTCCACTTAATATGGTATTACACAAAATTTCTGTTTTAAACCAATAAATAGACACGTTCTAAAGTGAATATCACTTTGAAAATTTGTTTATGGCTGACCGGTTGAAAACCACTCAAAATATCAATGTTGTCTATTGAAATTAGAAGTTCACGTCGACCATTGTTGTCATAAGCGAGACAATGATACGATTTGTGCTCCTTTGACAAAAATAAAAGAAAGTGAATACTCTTATGTGTTTAATTTTGATTTTTGAAGCACTCAAATTTTACAATTTCACTAGTACAATGAGTCATTAATAGAGTTTCAAGTGATTTTCAAAAGTTGATCTTTTTAAGTGATTGAGCAACGTCGGAGTTGTTCACCTTATAATTGGCCAAATAGAAAATAGAGTCAACGGGAGGTGATGATTTAGAAAACGATTAAATTTAGCAAATGGACACGTGATCCTTATTTCATACATTGAACTAAGTATTGCTTTTAAAACATGAACATGAGGACGTGATCTTTCGCAGATATAGTGCCTAATTTCTTGAGGATGCTTTTTCAAAGTGTATACATTTTAGTTCGTTCAAGCTTAAAAAAAACGGGGATGTATGATGTATCTTAGAAATGAGTGATTCTTAGAAATGAGTGTTTTTCACCGTTGGATTCTCATTTAACGGAAAACGGGAGTGGTTGGACGAAAAAGAGAGATTCAACTATTGTTACTTATATATTAACTTATTAATGTATAATTAATCCTTAATATATACAGTATATAAGTTTTTTTAGAGACAAACTTAGTTGAGTAGGGCTAGCAACACTCTCTTTTTAACACTCTCTTTAATACTCACTATCTAATTGACTTAAATCAATGTGGGTCCTACATTTTGAAAATGGAATTCACTTAAAGTGGTGGGACATACATTGATTTCACCCAATAAGATAGTGAGTGTTTGAAAGAGTGTTGAAAAATAAAGTATTGCTAGCATTCCTCAACTTTGTTTTACTATATAAGTTCTTTTTGTAAAACCTCGTTGTCCATTTTTTTAAGATCTTTTTTCAATGTGGAATTACATCAATTAATTTTTCACAAAAATACTCTAATTAAATGAATAGATATATTATTCTTTGTGATGGTTGTAATATGAATTTTAGTCAAACAAGTCAAGCATGGCTGAATAGAATCTTGGCTTACAATTTTTACTCTGATTTTACTAATTACTCCACTTAACTTATATTCAAGTACTAGTACTTTACTTTAAAATTATGGCGATGAATTTGATCCACCACTTATGTGAATTGAAGTTCACCATTTCAAGACACAATTTATAAATTCAACATTTTTTAGCAGATTAATTTTTGCATAGATTGTATCTTTGATAAAAATACTGTCACAATCTTAATTTTTAAATTGATTATTATTTTCTTTTACTCTTAATTAAGAGGTTGTTTTATATGTCTCAATCTTTGGACTAAACAACTCGAATGAAACAAAATTTAACATGTGTTACTGTTGTTGACCCGATGGGTGTGAGCCATTTGCATTCTGATTTAACTCTAATTCATAAAGATAAAGGGAATTCACATGGATGACTTCAACATTTGATATATTTAGTGTATTTAAAAGATAGATGAATGTTATTCACTTGAGTTGGTTTGGTCGTGTCGACTTGAGATCTAAGAGTGTACTCCTCTTAAAATCTTGATTCAATTTTTTTTTATGTCAATTTTAGTTGTAAGAGTCTGTCCTAATAAAAACTTAGAGTTGAGTGAAAGAAAAGTAGTTGACATTTAATCAAGAATTGTTCTAAATAATCTGAGTTTGAATCTTAGTTGGAACAAGTATTGTCAATTACACCTTGTTTGTCTTTGGAATGGATGGAATAGATAAAAATCTTATATTTTATGTAGAGTTTTGCTAACGAGTGACTTAAATACATTAATTAGTCAAGAAATTCATATCCAAACCATATGTACTTCATCTGGTTTTATATATAGATTTTTTTTAGATTCATTGTTTAATTAATGTATCTAACCTACATTATGAATAAAATATATTAATTATTCAATAAATCTAAAAAAACAAATTATATAACAGACCAAATGAAGTAAGACACGGTGATGTATATAATGTTGGCTTGGTGGTTTCAACGAGTTAAATATAGTTGAAAAGGAAGTTGAGAGATAGATGCTTTTACTCCTAAAAATTACTAATAATATTTATTTTTTTTATCAAAAGAAAAGGCAGGGAGAGACATGCTGCACTATGGGTGGTATGAAATGTGTAGACCAACCAGGAAATCCATATGCCTGAGTTATTCTATGCATTACTTTCTACCGTAATAAACTCCTTAACTATGTTAATCAGAGACTAATTCATCATGCATGTTTGTCTATCAGTTTTGCGTGTGCAATTTGCATTAATTTAAGGACGTGTTTGGTTAGTTGTAATTGAAAATGAAGAAGAATCTCTTTGCCAACTTAAATCTCGTGGTATGAATGCATCTAACTCAATTAATGAACGAAGTATAATAACTAAATTAAAATAAAGTAATTATGAATAAGATAATTATACGACAGAGAGCCAAACAAAATTGTCACCAAGATTTGCAGCATACAGAGATTTTCCGAGATCTCCGGTGAGTCGGTTACTGACTTGTGTTCATACTGCTGATTTCATTTTTTTAAAACAGTAAACAAAATTATTTATGATTCTAAAGATAATTAATTATTAAACTAATAATACGAATTAATCATAAACCCACTTAACGATAAAACTCATCCATACCTAAGTCCATCGCGCCGTCCAATGAGATCCACATATCCGCCGACCACACTTTTTAAACTGGCTTTAAACAAGTATTTTAATATAAAACATGGGATAATAGTCCTCCCATAATGATTAGTTACAATAGTTTTTCAATGTATCAAAATTTATAGTAGTTTATTATTGTATATTTCATTAGTCAAAATATTCATTGATATTAAAATCTTTTATTAATATTGTTATATTAATCATTCAATATACTTATTTATTGTGGTATCAGTCCTTACGCGTACTTACGCATTGTCATTTCAGTCCTTATATAAAAAGAGTTGTTATGAGCATCGAAAAATTATTTTAGCTTCAGAGACTATTTATACTAATATAGTGCATAATCAGAAACTATTACCCGTAAAGAAAAAGGTTAGCATGCGTAATGTATTTTACAATTACTATTAAATAAAACTCATAGTAAATAGCATGCTTAATGTATCTTACAAGTATTTTCTTAATGCAATGAATATCAACTCCATGATAAATTTCAAAAATATTTTAAATTACAATTACTATTAAATAAAACAATTTTTTGTCCAATGCATGTTTCCATTGCACCTAAACTTCATATTTCATTATTTGATACTTACAATATTATTAATGTAAGGGTCAATTTTCGGTTCTACGTAGAATCATCTAAACTCATAAAAATTACATAAAATATTAATAAAAGTACTCGTCAACTTAAAAAGAATTAGAAATTCTCAAAAGAATAAAGTACACAAAAACTAATTTGTAAATCTTTATGCATGAAGTGCATGATATGAATGACTCAAAATGATCTAGATGTCATCGTTTTAACTAAAACAACCACGACCAATGGAAAAATGAACCACTCCATGGTTCCTGAAAGATCCGTCACCAAGTGACATCAGCCCAATAAAAATCGGATCAACTTCTCGAGTTGATCAACTTGTTATAACCCACGCGAGCGAAGAAGACGAATCTGACACTTTTCTACAACAATTATAGTTTATTGCATTTGATTTTAATTCCATTTTTTTTCTTTTTTAGGTCATAATCCTCATCTTGTTATAAACTAGTTTGTTCACATATATGAAGTATTTTGCTCGGGGTTTGATTAATATTTACCAAGAGTAGCGAGGAAAACTAAAGATATGATTTCCACCACTACATTCGGTTCACTATGCATGGCTATGGTCGCTGCTATGAGCTACTTTTTTCTCGAGGATAAGATGTTCATGGGAGGGTAACTCTAAATACAAGTACCTTTAAAATATACCCTATTTATTTCAGACGGAACTCCATTTCCTTCCCTAAATAGGAATATTGGATGTTTCAATGAAGATGCCTAGAGTGACTTGAGTACTGTGATCATGGTTTGTGCTTGAGTTTAGACCAGTCACTACATAATGGGTGCTTAGCAGTAAATATCATATATCAATGTATTAAAAGGAAAATATTTATTTGTTGGGAATGAAGGTATAAACAAAATCAGATCAACAACATTGGGCGACAACGGTACGTACATACTAACAATAGAGGTGACAACAACATCAGTGGTGTCATCATGGGAGTGGTGTGATGATGGTGACATAGGTGGTGCATGGTCTTCCTCCATCCACACACATACATGGATGTGTGTGCGCACGTGCGCGCATGCAAGAGTGTGTGCCTATGTGATTTGATAAAAATAAATAAATCAGTGTAGCATGTTCATACTTCACATAGAACAATTAGATTATGAGTGAAGAACTTGACACGATTCTCAAGTAATATGTTTGTCCAGTTTCTATATTTTGTTTTTACTAAAGTCCAACTCCTATGTTGTATATGTTGTATCGTGTACGTAGTGCACAATGTTGGAATCAAAATCGGAAAAAAATTTAAAAAAGAAGAAGATGCATTTATGATGGCTATCAATCAAGTGTCTATGACCAACATAATTCGAGTTATAATCTTCTCCATTTATAATTTTCTCCATAATGTAAGACTCATTTGTCTTTTATGTTTAACTTATATTTATGTGACAGTTACAATGTTCAACTTCTATTTTTATTTATCTTCAGTGATTAACTTGTTAGGCCATTTTTAAATCAAAATTTATATTTCTTAGCGACTAGGGCAAAAACATGTCACTCTAGCAATCGTAGAAGCAGTCATGTTTGCTCGACGCCTTACAAACTTTACCTCAAAGTTGAAAAATAAAGCTAACGTAGACTTAATCGTATGATCTCCTGTGTTTAATTTGTTAGGCCATTTTTAGATCAAAACTTATATTTCTTGGGCGTGAAGTACACCTCTACCAAATTTTAGCAGCTGCAATGATCAACATGATTCTGATGCTTACCTCTATATTGGCTTGTATGCTTAGGTAGTTGATAAACATTTTTTTTTAAAATGTCTTTAATGATTAATTTAATCAATTTTTTGTGTGTATATGTCTATGCTTAATTAGGCTTGAGGTGTGTGCTTTTTTTCAAAAATAAAAGATAACATCTTGATTGTGCCCATCGTTATAGCTTGGTTTGGATGGGTTTTTACCTAAATATAATATAATGGTTGCTCAATTATTGATCACAAGTTTTATCAATTGTATAAATTTTTTAATTTGAACCAAAAAAAGCTTTTGTAAATAAATTTACATAAAATTATAGAGAAGTTTGATGGATTTTTTATTTTTTTTAAAAAGTAAATATTAAAACACAAAAACTTATTAATTGATTAAGGTATAGATAACTATTGTTAAAATCAGCAGTGCACCAAATTTCGTCAAACTTGTTGTCAATTCAAGTATGCAGATAGAAGACCCGATTAATTAGTTTTTTAAAAAAGTTGAAAGATCGACGGTCATTATAATTTACACAATACTTTTAAAGTATGCATCCCAATCAACTAACCTAATTGTTGAGAGTCCATGTATAAAATAAATAAAAAAGTCCATGTTATATGAGATGTAACTGGAAAATATGTTTATAATGCTAAATTGATTTTGTCAAGGTTGATTTAAGTTCTACTCAAGTTTTAAAAGAACGTTATAATATAGTAAACAAGATATGTTAGGTCACTCCTTCAAAAAAAAAAAAATGTTAAGTCACCTGCTATCATGTCACCGCTATCTAATCATCTCGGTCATGTTGCAGATATCTAGCCCTTAGTGTGAGAGAAATGTTTCGGTAATCTTAGGTAAATTGCAAATACTATAATTTAGGTACAAACGACCATATATGTTTGTCAACCTTGGTTGACCTTGAACAGCCTATTCGACATATAAAAACCATTTTAGTACTGAAAAAGTGTTCTTTAATGGCAAACACAGCTAAATGGAGGAAGGTATAAGTATGATCCAAAAATATATAATATTATCTACTCTTTGCATTTGTTATGTAACTTTACGTTACTTGTTAAATCCAAGAAGATACAGAATGCATTGCATAGAAGAGTCGAGATAGAATATGAGACTGAATGACAAAGACATCGATCGAGAAATTCTTGCCTTTAATTAAGGTAGCTTGAAAGAGTAACGAGTTAGCATTATAAAGGAAAGATTTTCAATCAATATCTTAATATTAAACGTAGATATTAAAATATAACCTAACGTTTAAAAGAATACTTATTATGATAATAATTAAAGTACTCTGAAGCTTCAAGAAGGATTTAGTGGGTGAAACTAGGAGAGTGTCCAGAAGTTTCTTAAAATATTAATATGTAAAGACTACTCGAAAGGATGTATATTCATTGAACAAAACATAAGTGCTGAAAGGGATAAGTTAGAAACGTTCGCATCACTATTGAAAAAGATTGAATTAATAACAAAAATTAGAGTTGAAAAAAAAAATCTCTAATCACACTTAATTAAGACTTGATGATGAAATTGGAGGTAGATTTTATGTTGTCGGTCTCTAATTTTCCATTGTTAAACTTTTCCAAGTAGTGACCATAAAGTATATTACGGGAGAGACACATTCAAGCCACGCTTTGTCTTTCTGATTAAGGCCAATCTGTAAGCAATATTTCTACTCAATAGTGACCATAAATTAGTTTATTTTGTAAAGAGTAAAGACCAAAAAAGTGATATATTAAACCGACAATCAATGTATAAGAAATTCTAAGATCGGAGAATACAAAGGTCAACATTTAGAAAAAAGCATCAAAACTTAAGTTTCATGCTTACATTAAGATCAAGTTTTGTTTTGAGAATGATATATTCAATTCAACATAGTAAAAGTTTAAAAAGTAATATTTTCTACATAAATTTATAAATTTTTAATAAGTATCCTTAAAACAATTGTCGATAAAATCCTTAAAAAAACAAAAAAAAAACTCAAGATTATTAATTTTGTATGATATAAGAGTTGGATGATTTACAATAGTTTCTTCCCTATTTAACACCCTGCTCAATAGAAATCCTCATGCCAACATCAAATAATGGGATGTTAAGGGCGAGAGTCCTTGTGATAACATCAAATAATGGAATGTCTACAAAGAGATATATGCTTTTGTAGATACTCTCTCTTATTATTTATGGGCTCCACAACATAATTAATTGAAAATATAATTTTCATCTTTCAATTCTTATATTATTTTAATATTATAAAACAAAAAAAAAGATGGATGTAATTGTTTGTTTATTTGATCAACGTTGAACTTTCATTTTCAAACAAAACAAATTTTCTACTACAATTTATAATGCATCCTTTAAGAAAAAAAGGAACAATCACATAGTGCAGTTTCTTGATTACAGGGAAAAAAGGCCTTTTTTTTTTAATTATTAAAAAAAATTAAAAAATATTATACTTATTATAATTTTTTTTTGACAAAATATACTTATTATAATTTATAATTGAATTAATTTAATATTCCAAAAATTAAATAATTTAGAATAAATAGATAAATTATTATTAAAATTTAATAATAGAGTTATTGTTAGGACTCATAATTTTTTTTTTAAAATGTTGAGTTGAAAATTAAATACTTATTATTACTTATAAACGAATGACGTGTACAAACGGTACTAGTATAAGCTCCAAAATGGGATGTTGGGGATGCTCGTTTCAGTTTTTGAAAACTTAGGTCAAAGTTGAGAAACTTTTGTCTGGTACATTCAATTAGAGGTGAAAATGTTGTCCTATTTTTTAGGGGGAAATGTCCATTTGTTATACTTTAACCGTATTTGGATTAGATTTTGTCCCAAAAAAACCCTAATACAAAACATGTACTTACATGCCAACAAAACATGTCACCATGGAAGTAGTACAATAAGTAAGGAGTTAACTCAATGGAAGCAGACATTCTTTTCACCGGAAAAAAAAAATGTCTGACTTCCTAAAATGTCACGTTGGATTAAAAATATCTATAATAAGTAATATATCATGCTCGGGACTTTAACAATCTTATACCAGTAAAAAAAAACATCTTATACCTATTTAAACAAAGAGCTCATACTTGGTTCAGCATTCTTCTTCTTCTATCTCTACTTGCAATAGGGAAAAAAAATTAATATACAAAAAATAGACGAATAAAGTAAAATTGAAAATACATGAAAACCATAAGAAAAAACTATTGGATTTCAGATTTGTGAAAAGAAAAAAAAAACCAAACCAATATAAAACCAAACTAAAAACATACTAGTACATGCATATATCTTTTTTTTTAATAAGAGTACAGGCATCTTTGTTTATAAATTTTCCACAATACTCAAATTTACATGGTTAGTTTTATATATTTAAAAAAATTCCATACAGTTTATACTTATCTATGAAATATAAATTTGGATGGAACTAATTTTAAGTGAAAAATATGATAATTTGTTGGGTTTTTTTTTAACAGACCAAAAGATGATATAACTATAAAACAATCATCAAAGAACAAGTGCTTAGATTGAAACATTGCAAAGTCAAAAAAATACAAAAAAAGAAAATAAAAAGAAACACCAACAACGGACGGAGTCACCACACCAAAATAAAGTTCGAGTGGTTGGGAGCTCAATTCCAGACCAAAAGTTTAAACAGATCAAGAGATGCACATGTTAAAACTATGATGATGACCAAATAACACATAGTTACAAATGTTTCAAATTGAATGAAGATATTCATTCACTTTCTTACTATAAGAGATACCAAACCTATAAATTGAACCGCATCACAATAGCAATTATTTGTCAAAACACAACTAATTCCCAACCATGACAAAATATAATTGGTTAGATGATAAGTTGTTATAGTTGTAAATATATAATTCTATCTGAATCTATTATCACAAAAAAGACAAGAAAGTGGCCTAGTTCTTTTGGATCTGGGTTCAATTGGGACTGGAAACAAGTTTCAAACTGAGCCTCCAAATTTGCCATTCCCGATTTATTTATAATAGGTGATTGCTCATCCCCCTCTAATTTACCCAAATCTGTCAGAAGCATGTTTCCGGTAAAATGCCGCATTTTAGGGGGAGATCAGCAATCATCTTTTTAATATACGTAAATATCCCATAATTTATTTATCTATAACAATGTAGTAAAGATTAGCTTCCAATTGAACAATTATGGTCATTCAACAAAATATGAAATGCATGCTTATATTACTTTTAACTAAAATCACATATTGTTACACTAAGAATACTCCTGAATCCAGAAAAGTTTCAACATGTCAAGTTGACACTCATGAATCAAGTCAATTATACAAAAAAACCAAGTACCATTTGCATGTGCTGCTGCAAGTTCACGAGGCTGATTTAAGTTCCCTTTTCAATAATTCCTGCAAAATGAAGATGCGCAACATTAACATCAACCTTGGTCATCACATGGTTTCATCTCATAAATTCCATAGGTGTTAGCTCAAGAGCAACGGCAACTGCCTAGTTTTGTAACCTAAAAGGACAGGGTTCGGATACCGACTGAAGTATGCATGGTTTGGTGGCTTCCTCTCCCTCTAAATACCACAACCAAGCCTTATCCCACTAATTGGAGTCGGCTATATGGATCATACACCGCCATAATGTTCTATCATATATCATTTCCCTATCCAATTTTATTGAACTCTAATAGTTTTTCTAGGTCTTCCTCTGCCTCTAGTGATTTGACTACTCTCCTTAAGGTCAACTCTCTACATGTCCAAACCACCTAACAGTTTCTACCATCTTTTTTGTGATAGGTGCTACCCCCCAACTCTCTCTAATATTGTCATAATATTTCCACTCCCCAATTTAAACAAAAAACAATAAAACAAACAAACAAATTCATGTCAAAGGCTTGCTATATTACCTCTTTGGTGGCAGCAATTGATACACGCTCTCTTTCCTTCTTCTTGCGTCTGCATTCTCCACACCAGCTTGGAAATTCTCTCTGATATTTCTTGATCTCTCTAAACGCCGAACTACACAAACATTGATGACCATGATTATGCCCAATATATTAACAGAAAAAAATCAACAGCATTCATTCCATTTACAAGGAGACGTATGAAAAAAGTGATGGAAATACCTTCTACACCAGAGAATTAAATTGATTCGATTTCCAGATATTGTTGGTCTAGCACCATGACGGTGGCGACCAGAATGAAGGACTGCATGTCCTGGAACATGGGAATAATCGAATATCTCCTACAATGATATGGTTGGAATTAAAAAAGAAGCAATGTCCACATGAAATTCAGATAATTTATCAACAGTGTTGGTCAATATCATCTTCTAGTTTGCTACAAACCCATAAAAACTATCCCCAAAGATATTTTTCCTCTAACAATAAGGTAGCAGACATACCCCTGATTGGGTCTCTGTATTCACATGTTCATCACATCGAACACCTCGGAAGAACAGTTCTCCACCTGAAAATTGTGTTCCCAAGCAAATATTTAAGGTGACTTCTGCGTCATCCACGTGGAACCCTGTAAAAAAAAAGTTTTTACATACAATCAAAAGCATGTAAAGCTAAAGGATTAAGAGGTAAACATGAAATAGGTAGCAAGCAAGAAGGAAACAGATTGAGTATAGAATAAAATCCATGAGATCCGATTATCATGATTCACGAGGGCTTAACAAGTAAAGCATCAAAAGTTAATATTTCTTTGAACTGTATGAGCATAGATCAATAGCAACTGCTATATAGAAATGTATTTCTTACTATATTACATATCAAAGAAAAGGAAAATTACAGAGCAGAAGCTACCAGCTCAGGATGAATTGCTAGCCCCTGACAGTTCAGTCTATATTTCAGAATATATCCTATCCCTCTCCCCCATGTTACTTATATAACAAACCTCCGTATTCTCTGTCCTGTAACTAAGGCGTTCGGGTATATACCTGAAAGGCTTAGGGGCTTTGAGGATTGGGTTCCTATCATAGATGCATTCATATTTAGCAGCAGATAGGCCAAAATTATCACAGTATCATGAAAGTTTAGAGTATACAGTTAAAAAAACTCAGTCATCATGATGTAGTATGAGTGAACTAAAATCATTTTCAATTAAGAGTTTGAGAGGGAATAGGGAAGTGTTATTGATTGCAAAAAACTAAACTATTGTCATTTTAAGCCGCCATATCAGCCATGGTGCCGCCATCCTTTGCAAATTGGTCATGGCAGTTATCCAAAATCAGCCACCGCAACTCGCCTAGCGCTGCCATGGCCGACGACGTTTGACAACACTGGAATAGGGTAAACTTTTACATTTTTAAATAAGAGTGTTATATAGTGTTATTAAAACGAATAACGAACAACTGGAAGGTTTCATGATAGTCCATTTTGATATAGGTTCCAACAACGAATAAGGAACGATTGGAAGGTTTCATGATAGTCTATTTTGATACAGGTTCCAACTAATAGCAAGTCGGATAACCATGACAGAAGTTTAAAAAACCTACCAAGTTCCACATCCCTATTGGTTCCATATTCAACAACAAAACCATGATGAGAGTCCAGTGTGGATCCACCAACTTCAGAAAAGAACACTACAAAAAAAATCAAAATTGCAAAAGTGAGCATTGCTTCTTTATCTCAAAGAACACTATATTCTCATCCATTCTCATTAAGAAAAATAAAAAATAACCTCGAGCTATAGGACGTATGAAATCGTTCATCAATTTATCAAGCATGGTTTCCAGGCCAAAATCATCGAGAACAGCGCCATATTGATTCATTGTATTAGGTCGCATGATTCTGAATTTGGTCTCATGGACCCATCTTTCAAAATGATCTACCTAAGCAATCAAAACCTGATAAGAAAACACAAAACACTAATATAGAACAGATGTAACGATATATGCATGAAAAGGAAAAAAAAGGAATGTGATACCTCGGATACCAACATTTCACAAAACTGTGGTTGAAGCATTTCAAACGTATAAACTCCTCTGGAGGGTTCGGCCATTATACTTCTAAAACTAGCTTCTGTATTTTCCTTAATAGCTCTGAGAAACGAGGGAGCAAAAAAGTTTTCACTATGCATAGTATATATCTCCTTATGAAGCGGCTACAAAACAAATGTGAATAATTGGTAAGATAAGGTGTGATTTGTACATAAATGCTTGTAAGAAAGGAGACAAGATGATTGTTCCCGGGCCATAAGATTCTGATATTTATATGCTAATTCCCGATTCTCGTATGCAAGCAACGAATAAAATATGGCATTCGAAATAAAACCATGTTTATCGCATGATTTCCAAAAGAATCATAACAAGAAAAGAAAATTTTCTATTTACAAATGGACAAAGTTTTTTTTTTTTTTTTAAAAAAACAAATGGAA
>Ga0209282_1001561_pt1 | contig 12656 bp, 8 predicted proteins | sample Mtrugardesep15_FD_187529 | JGI IMG/M metagenome (GOLD analysis project Ga0209282, IMG submission 187529) | Root nodule microbial communities of legume samples collected from California, USA - M. trunc garden sep15 (SPAdes) (version 2) | ecosystem: Host-associated > Plants > Roots > Nodule...
CTTAAAAAAAAAAAAGTAATAGACATTTAATATAAATAGATTTTAATGCCTTCAACATCATTGCAATCAATTATTTTGAATATTAAAGAAAAAACAAGTAATTAAGTAGTATGAGGTTCCTGGTTTTTTGAAGTCACATTGTGAATCACTTGATTCATCCAACAACTTAGATTGGTTGACCGTAGAGAATGCAAGTTCAATTTCGCTGGTCTATTCACTCATAGTGCATCACCTTTTATCACTATTGTTTCTCACTTTACTTTCCATCAACTTAAGTATCAAATTCTCATTTTCATTATCTTCCATTTCTTGTTATCTCTCTTTCTTACCCCATTTTTATACCTCTCAGAGTCATGAAGTGTGATATAAACATTGCTCGTGAAATACAAAATGATATGATATCAAACTTTCTAAAATACATCTTAACTCTTTTAAGTCCATAACACGTAACAAGATATTATTCTCATCCAATCAACAATGACTAACATACGTTAAAACTAGAACAAAGCTTTAAATTGTGTCGACATATATTTCTTTTTATAAAAATATCTAAGGAAAAAACACAAAAACAAGATATAAATATTAGAATTACAACCAAGTATAAATAAGTAAAGTATGAGAGGATGGTCCCACAATAACGTGTATCAGTTCAAGTATAGGGTGAGAGAGGAGCACAATCAGTTTAGGGCTAGACAACTCGTTTAAGAGTTAGATTACCTATGGATTTAGTGAAAGGCCTTAAAAATAGAAGGAAAAAAAAAATTAAAGATAGACTAGTAGAAACTTTCAAGAGGACACAAATAAGGTTTTCCCAAATGTTGATATTCTAGTGAATAAGTGATCGATGTGTCAGATAATAGTCCTAATTTTATCATAAATTGGTTTGATGTCATCAACATCATTGTAGTCAATGGTCTATATTGTTGAAGATGATTACACAATTAAAATATTGAGTTCCTGATTTGTCGATGTCACAACATGGATCACATAATTTCTATTCCACTATTTAGAAGGGCTAACAACAGTAAATTCAACTCGACATGAGCACATTAAAGTTAGACACAACTCTTCCAAGATTCAGATTAATTGCGAGTTTAATGAAAGACATTAAAAACAGACAAAAATAATAATAATCGAAGATAGATTCGTAAGGACCTTGGAGAGCACACGAAGAGCGTTTTCTCGAAGATCAGGATTGCTGAGTTCAATAACAAGGCGTTCCATGCAGGACATCGTTTGGGCAGTGGTTCTTGATTGAGTAGAAGCACCAAGAGGAGCTACAGACGAAGATTTATTCTTCATTGAGAGCGAATGAGGAGAAATTTTGTCCATCGATCGGGGTGGGAATGATAAAATACAACAAGCATTCAATTTTATCACTTTACTTTTGCTTTTATCTATGTGTGTGATGATAATATAATATAATATTGTATAATATAGAGTTAAATAATTTTTTGCATCTATAAAGTTATTAAATTTTGTTTTAATTTGTCTAAAAAAAATCTTCAAACAATGGTCCTTCAAATATTTTCTATCAACATTTTTGGCATGTGTTTTTGATATTTCAAAATTTTGAATTACTTTTTACAATATACATACATCATAGAAGGGTTAATCTCATATGGATCTTTAAAAAATAGTCAAAAAGCGACCTTTACTTTTTTAGGGAAAAAAAATTATAACAATAAAAATGAAAATAATATTTCACTGAAATTTGCTAAAAATAAGAGGGTCCACCGTCCATATTAGACAACCCCCATTACAGAAATATCCTTTGTAGAATTTTTAAAAATTTAACAAAAAAAAATTAAATATGAATCCCTGAAAAAAATCATATTTAATTGATCTTTTGTTAAAAAATTCTGAAATTTTGTGGGACACATTTTTATAATATTCTAAATATGTCTCTAAAAACTAATTGAAAAATATGAATGTTGCACATGAGTTAATTTAAAAACAGAGAGAAAAAAATGATGACATAAAATATTTAAATGATCATTGTTTGAAATTGTAGAGAGAATAAAAACAAACTTCGATATGCTTATAGAGACTAAAAACTTATTTGACCGTATAATATAATTAAATAATACTTAGACAAATTATTTTCAAATAACTAATTGAAATTGCATTTATTTATAAAACTAATTAAAAATAGCAAGGGGACTTGTAAAAAAAAAAAGTAGGGGGAGAGAGACGCCTTTATCAAACTCCTTATAATTGTCCTCGTGCTCAGTTGATATAGACAATGCATAATATATATGTAAGGTCCGACGTTCGAACCCCGACCACCAAAAAAAAATTTGAAAAGTGATGTCTGTGGTTCAAACCCACACACACTTATGTGCAAAAGATCTTAAGTTTTAGAATGTGTTGTCCCATCTTTCTAACAAATATTATTTAACAATAACTATACCATAATATATAAGCTAATGTTAACTTGTGCTCTTAAAGCACATGCTAAAGAGTAAAAGTATAAATATTTTGTTGTAATTAATGAATTTGAATTTAACTTTTTGACTTTTAATGAATTGAATGCACAAAATTTAAGAAACAATTTTTACTTTTTGGTTGCTTAACATGTGCCCTAAGGGCACAAGTTAACATGACCCTAATATATAAACGGATTATAAAGTTGACCACCGTTAACTAATTTTAATTGGATCTTTACATGTACAAATTTACTCTTAACATTTGAAACATCAAACCTTTTACCATTAAACACCACTTGATTCCTTTCATGCCACAACAATCGAACCCCACTAGCAATGTTGCACTCCACCCACTCATTAACACCCTGATCAAAGAAATTCTGGGAGAGGCAAGTTCTAAAGGAATACAAAACCAGCTCACCACCCTGCAATCTCGAAGGGATATGACTCTCCAATTCCTCGCCACCTGCAACCTCAAAGGGATATGACTCTCCAATTCCTTGCCACCAGCACATAACAGACAGAGGTTACTGTCCGTCATGCCTCCAGGAGCTTGGAATGAATTTGTTGGAAGGCCATGATGCAGCCATGCAGATTTTTCCACAAACATTCACTTTCTAGGATGGCCATTCCCGGGCAAAGCTTCTTCCAAACTCGATCACCATGCACCTGATTCACACGACCTTGAACCAGTTGGTAGGCAGCTTTCGTCTTTCGTGCTAAACGTGCCATCTGGAGTAAGGTTCCACTCAAAACGGTTGTCCTCCAATCTATCCAAAGGTTGCGCCTTATAATATCCTTCGTCTAGTAACCAAATAGGGATAAAATCCATGAGATGGTTAACATCTGATTGACCCTTAGCGTTCACAAAATCATGCACAAAAGTGAGCACAACTCTTCCAGAATAGGCTGCAGGGGACGATTTCAAAACAATATTCCCATATGGTACCAATCTCTCAGGCCAGAATAATATTGATTTACCATTACCAATAGTCCACCCGCCCCCACTCATATTGGTATCCCAGGAAGAAGCTATAGCTCTCCAAATTTCACGATTTATACTTAATATACTATTTTAGGCTAATTTTCTACCATATTTCTCCACTCACCAATAATCCCCACAAGAACAAATACCCTCACTGAAGTAATGAAAGCGATGAGAATCCCTTAAGATTATCAACCTTCCAACAATTTTGGATATGTATTTGATGACATTATGACAGTCTTCACACACGCGCAAGTTTTTCATGACACGTATTGGTCTGCCAGCCGGTATGGTCAAAATTCCAAATGCCACAGCTAATTTCTCACTGTGATACTTTAGCATTCGCTTCTTCTCTTCCTCTTCCACATCATGCAGAACCAGTTTTACCAAAGAAACATGCCCCTCATGCTTCATTTTTAGATCTATCTCTTCTAAGTAAGCATATATTCTATCTTTTTCTGGGTGAAAACAATCACCAACTGTGAATTTATGAATCTTGTTTTGCACCTCAACCCAGCTATACCCGGGTATTTTTTGAATACCAAGTTGTCTCATTTTTAATCTAAGCTTACCCACGTCAACCCATTTACCTAAAGCTGCATATAAATTTGAAAGAAGTACGTACATTCCTGCATTATTGGGTTCCATATTAAAAACCATCTCAGCAGCCTTCTCACCTAGTTCAGCATTGCCATGAATCCGGCTTGCACCTAATAGAGCTCCCCATGTTGCAGCATCTGGCTCAAAAGGCATGTTTCTCATTAAGTTATGTGCTTCTTCCAGGAGGCCAGCTCTACCAAGAAGATCAATCATGCAGTTATAATGTTTTGAATTTGGTGTTATACCATAATCTTTACTCATTGAATAAAAATATTCAGTTCCCCTGTCTGTCAAGCCAGTATGACTGCAAGCCAAAAGAACGCCAACCTGAAATATGATTAGAGGAAGACTAAGCGGAATGACATTACATGTAGAAAAGAGTCAAAAGGCACACTATTATATTTGTATAGATCAAACAATTGTATTATGGACACCTCAACCCTTCCTAGTTTATTTGTCAATGTTTTGTTATCATGGTCATATTTGTTTATGATAAAACAACTTGTTATGATCACATTTGTTCATTATAAAACCACTTAAGCAGTTATTAGCTCACTGGCACTATGTACAGAAAACTTTGCAGACAGACAGACAAACAAAGTGTTAAACGCAGGACTCTTTGTCGATGGAGGGGCCACCTATTTGAAACCCTTGGGAGAAATAAAGCCAAGTGATTGAACAACACATGAAATTATTCTTAGCAATTGAACTTCTTGCCTGCATTATGTATACATGTCAAATATAAAGACAAAAACCAAATGCATGGAAATAAATGGCAGGCATGCAGTCTATACTTATAAGCGGAAATTATGACAAGGGAAGTGATGCTATGATAGAATAGAACTCAATCAGAATTGACTGAAATAAAAGATATTTCATTTAAGAAACCCCAGTTGCTAGCTCAGTATTAGAAGGTACAAGACGAAGATGAGGAAATCTGAATACATACAGACCGACCACATTCCCATTTTAAACCAAAGACCCCTCTGTTATTTATTTCTGTCTAAAACTAACTAAATAGGGTCTGTTAACAGAAAGCATAAAAAATTATGGCTCTGTTTGGTAAAAATAGCAGATAACTGATTACTTATAGTTGATGACCGATGATAGATAGCTGATAAGCTAAATGAAGTGTTTGGTAAAATTAACGGTTCAATTAGCTGATAAATGTAAAATGACATAAAAGAACATTCTTAATTCATAATAAAATTTATATGAATTAATATTTAAAATTTATTCATTTAACTTATTTATTTCAAACAAGACTTTTATTTCATCGTTTATTAGAACTGTGATAAAAAAGACTAATTTTTAGAGCACCAAGTACCAACAAGAGCAAGTCCAATGACTATTGATTATACCTTGTCCCTTGAGAAATTATTTCTAACAAAATTGCTTTTAACAATGCAATTATACCGAAACAAAACAAAAAAGAGATACACCAAAAATATCATCACTGCCTATATTATTTAGGAAAATGAAACTCTGAGTGTAACAGGCACTTTTTGTCCCAAAATAAAAAATTAGTAGACCAATTATTTCCATCTATTCATCCGTAATAATAAAAAAACATATCAGGTAAAAACATACATATTTTGATATGCCTGCATTTAAGACATGTCTATTTTATTTTAAATATAATAAATCATAAAGGGAAAAAATGGATTTTACATAAAAATGTAAGGGAAAAAATGGAAGAAAAAGTGATAAGTTATAAGCTCAAACGCTATTAAACAGCGTCTGATAAATAAGTTATAAGCTCGTGAAATAAGGGATAAGCTCATGATAAAATGGCAGTTACCAAACAGGTCTTTTTTAGTCATACAAGCTTATCAGCCATAAGCTAGCTTCTTGGTCTTACCAAACAGACCCTATACGGTTTACTTTCCTTTCCTCTTACTTTTCTGTAACCTTTAAAGTATCCCGTGTTCAACAAATTTAAAAGCATACACCATCATATATGATTCATAGCTAAATAAGGGAATTAAAATTTATTTACACAATGTCAGACAAGTGGTGGTGTGGTATCATGCTCTTTCAAAACCAACAAATCAGTAATAAGTTTGAATGTATGTTTAGTCCCTGCAAGTATATCATTTTTTGTTTTTAGTCCTTGCAAATGTATAATTTTTTGCTTTTGGTCCTTGTTTTGTTTTAGTCCCTACAAAATTTATTCATATTGGAACCGGATGCTGTAATATGCAGAATATTTGGTTTTAATTCCTCAAAATAAGAACTAAAATGAATATTGCGACCAATTTCAACATGAACCAACTTTTCAAGGACCAAAATAAAACACCAGGGACCAAAAGCAAAAAATAGTATATTTGCAAGCACTAGAAACAAATATATATATATCACAGGAACTTAAAACAAAAAATGATATATTTGCAAGGACTAAATGCATATTTAAACCGTAGTACTAAATACTGTGATGAAATACAGCATGAGAAGAAATCTGAATTATTCTCATTGACTTCAAATTAATAGCACTCAACATCATATAATATACGTTATTCACAGGAAAAAAAAACTAATCAGTCAAAATTATGTACAAGGAATAGGAATTAGTTCTTAGTTATCTGTTAACACTTGAGAGCTAGTTAAGCCCTGTTAGGTGTTTAACAAAATCAATGTGATAATGTATTATCTTTAACAAGAAAGAATTATTTGATACATTTTCAATTTATCTTCACTTCCTCTCTTTTTTCTCCATCTATTCTTTCTTTTCCCTTCTTCAATTTTTGCTTAGATACCTTTATCCAGAAATAAATCCAAAATAACTGCCTAAACAAACATCAGAGGACCTTCCAACTGTTTCTCTTAATCCATTTACAACATTTTACGACATTTATATATCCTCAACGTAACCTAGGTTATTCAAGTCAGTAACAACTATTATGAAATAACCTATCCTGATTGTTTAGGTCAATAACTACCATAACAGAATGGATTACAGCCCTGTCAACTTCCTTTTAGATAAATGAAGATGCAATGACAAAATGTATATTGCCAGGACAAAAATACAGTTAACCAGAAAAGAATAAGCTTTTCAATTCAAAGGGCTGCAGATAAGTACTCTAGAACAGATGGATGGCTACAATTTGATGAAGCTGAATTACAGCAAGGAAGAAACTTTATGGAAAGGAATGTCATGTGGCATATGATGCTGTTAATTTGTCCTACCCTCATAAACAACACACAACAACATCCAAATAATTCTAATTACACCTCTACAACAACAGCTAGCAAGGCCACCGTCTATCCCAAAAAAAAAAACCAGCATGGCCACCACAACCACAGTAACTAACAACTATACTAATGGACCCAGAACTCATCAAGAGGACCCAGGATCTCAGCTTATTCATTTCAACACACGCGCGCGCACATACACACACACACACAAAAAAAAAAGAGAAAACGGTTTTATTATCCCACTTAATCAGTATCAACAATAGTATTCGGCAGGATGATCATTGTTTGGAATCTGACCAAACCCTTCAACTTTTCCCAATAAGGAATGGAAGTCATGGAAAAAACATTATTATACCAACCAACACAAGAGACAAAGATATCAGCTTCAGCAATGAATGCACCCAAAAGTTTATTGAGTTTCTTCCGCTGAAGAACTGATTAGAAAAGGAAAAAACTTAGTTATGCATGTGAAATGACAGGGTTGTGTGTCAGGTGTGGGATTTTGTTGGAAAATAACAGAGTTTTTATAGAGAATTGGTGGTGTAATAGGACACTGAATTTGGTGCTGTAATGGGACACTGAATTTGAATGAGGTATTTTCCTTAAAATGCATTTGGACTATCTTGGTTGAATCAAATACATTATACGTAATTTAAATATAAAGGTTTAGTGTTTATAGGCCTTACTTAAGTAACTTGATGTTTATGCATACATGTGTTGCTCCTGATATGAAAAGAAATGGGTAAGGGAGAAAAGGACTTAAATGAAGAATCTATAAGAAATTTGATGTAAGGGTTTGATTTTGAGACATAGTATCTGAAATGGGAATAGGATGTGACACAATAGATGTTGAAGTAACCCACGTATTTCCTAGAGGATTCATAAGACTGGTAGGAACCCAGGTATTTCCTACTTTCCTTAGGAGATTATTTGACCATATTAACTGGGAAAGTTTTAATCAGAAAACTAAGTTATAAACCAGGAATATCTAAATGAAAATAATATGAAGCTTTGAGGGAAGTAGTTCCTCCAACACAACAGAGAAGGAGCACTCATTCATGCATAGGTAATTTATAAATAAAAACCAAATACATACCATGGTAATTTCGTCAGGTTTAAAACCTGCTGTCTTCATTGAATCAAACATCAATAAAGCCTGTCTGCCAAATCCATGCCTAGCATAACCAGCTAACATTGTGTTCCAAGAGATGATATCTTTCAATTGTATTCTTTCAAACACATCATAGGCTTCACCTATGCTTCCACATTTACAATACATTTCAAGGAGTGCATTTCCCACCAAGCACCCATTGTCATACCCTGTCTTCACCGCCTGTCCATGAACTTGTTTCCCTAACACCAAGGCAGCCATACCGGCACATGTGCTCAAAGCACAACAAAAGGTAGATCTATTTAAACTTTTGCCGTCCCTTTTCATCTTCACCAGCATGTCCATAGCTTCTTCATGGTGACCAGTCTGAGCATAACCAGCAATAATTGCCGCCCAAGATACACAATCGCGCTGAGCCATCATGTCAAACAATTTCCTAGCTTGAGCAATATCTCCGTTCTGACCATAGCCGCTGATCATGGTATTCCATGAACCTACATTCCGACAAGGCATTGCCTCAAACAATTCCCTTGCCATATCCATTTTCTTGTATTGCACATATCCCGCAATCATCACATTGTATGCCATCTCTCTTTTTCCCGGCATTGTATTGAAAACTCTTCTCGCTTCATCCAACATTCCACTCTGCACATATGCAAACACCATTGCTGTCCACGTGAAAACATCCCGCACCGGAGACTCCTCAAACAATCTCCTAGCTTGTAACAAATCTCCATCCCGGGCATAACCGGAAATCATGGTATTCCAAGAGATTACATCCCTAACAGGCATACGATCAAACAGTCTCCTAGCATCACCCAACATCTTCCTCTTCACATACCCACCCATCAAACAATTCCACGAAATCAATTCCCAATCAACCTTCAACTCAAACAATTGACGAGCCTCCTCAAGTCTCCCATTCTGAACATACACTGCAAGCAATCCATTCCAAGAGATGGAATCCTTGTAAGGCATGTTATCAAAAAGTAGTTTAGCCTCATCAACGCAACCACTGCGAACATAACCAGACAACATGACATTCCATGAAACAAGATCCTTTTGAGGCATTAAATCAAACAAGTTTCGTGCATCAATGAGTCTGTGATTTTTGACATAGCCAGTAAGCATTAAGTTCCAGGAAAACAAGTTCCTGTAAGGCATGGAGTCGAAGACACGGAGAGCCAAGTGGCAATGGCCATTGCGCATGTGAGTGGAAATGGAATTGGTACATTTCACAATGTATGGGTCTCTTCTTGCTTTCTGAACTTGAAAATTGAAGTTATGTAAATGTCTCCCTCTCATATTATAGTTCGCGTGCATTGTTTGAAGGAGTCGCAAGGCACTATAACTTTGGAATTTTCTCGTCACCGCGATCATTCCTCCAAAAGCTGCGATTTTTTTACTAGAACTGGAACGTAACAAGTTCATTTCATGTCTTCATAATAAAAGATGATATATGCTTGTGAATGTGGGAACAAGAGCATCACATTCACATTCACAATGTCGTCGTGGCTAATAAATGAACAACACTATTTTAAGGTTTTAAACAAAATTGATATTTGACAACTTATTTTTTTAAGGAAGGAATTTAACCAGCAACTCTTACTTGTCACTAAAAGTTGTTTAAAATTAGTTGTTAAAATAACATTCCTCAATTTTAAAATAGCACCAAAATTAAAATTGATTTGAATTTACTACATATCATATCATTTGCTTACTGGCAAGTTCAATAGACACATGTGAAACTCATGTTACCAATAAATTGATTGTAAGTCTCATTCCTCGCTTCCTTTGTTTGTTGTAACCCTTTATACCAAGAACTCACACACATACTATACCATATCATCCTTACTTCTGAAAGATTGTCATATCAACGATACACTCGAACGCCCCCACTTCAGACCTATGATATCAATAACGATCTCATTTAGATTAAATGAAGTGATGATGGAGGGAGCGGTTACATGGTTTAAATTGTTTTCTTCCATATTGCTATGGGCACACCCCCTCTTGATGGGAGGGTGGGATTAACGTAGTTGGTCCAATACTAAATTTAGCCAATTCATCAGGTCTTAAATTGTGAATGTAACGGTTTGAATCGTCAAAAACATCAATAGACATCAGATTTATTATGTGTACACAACTTTAATTATATAGTCAAGATTCTTTTCAAATGCGAATACTTGACTCATCATCTACCCCATTAGATCCTCTTTGACCATTATCTATTGCTGATTAATATTAGTAATTGTTTTTTTACGGTAATTATTAGTAATTGTTTTTTTTTTAAGTCTTAAGAAGATAAGAATGAAGTACTATAAGGTTGGGAGCGGGAAAAAAATTGAAGAGAAAGGTTGACGTGGTGAGTCAGCAAGAACCTTGTGGTTTTTTGATTTAAAATAGAGTTGCAAGTCATAATTAACCCCACCCACCAAATCAATGCTTGCAACTCTCTTTTGTTTTTGTCTTCTCTTTCATCCTAAATTCAAATTTCAAACTTGAGAAACATGGGTTGCGTGTCTTCACATCTGTTGAACCACGAAGACGAGTTCGGCACCTCAGCACTCGGTGTCGGCCACCACATCGTCTCTTTAACTTCCACCACTTATGGCCTTCTCAACACCCTCGATCCACCCACTCCTCCACCACCTTCTCGTTTCACTCTCAAACCCCTCCGTTCCGAACCACCCGAAATCATTAACTCTTGGGAACTCATGGAAGGCCTCGACACCGAAAGCTTCCGCTTCTCTCCCCTAATTCTTCCAAAACCATGCAACAAAGAAAACACCGACCCAAACCTAAACCTAAACCCTGTTTTGAAAAAACCCGGTTCAACTCTTTCGGACCGGTTTGAGAGGATATGTCCACCGAACGGAGGAGAGAAGAAAGTGGTGATCTATACAACAACGTTGAGAGGTGTTCGGAGGACATTTGAGGCTTGCAATGCGGTGAGAGCTGCTTTTGATGCATTTGGTGTACAAATCTGCGAGCGTGACGTTTCGATGGATAGTGGGTTTAAAGAAGAACTGAGGGAGCTCCTAAAGGGGAAGGAGAAAGAGAAGACGACGGTGGTTCCACCGAGAGTTTTTGTGAAGGGATATTATATCGGTGGTGCTGAAGAAATGTTGAAGGTTGTGGAAGAGGGTTTGTTGGGTGAGGTTCTTCAGGGTTTGCCAAGAAAAGCTGTTGGTGGAGGTGTTTGTGAGGGTTGTGGTGATATGAGATTCTTGCCTTGTTTTCGATGTAATGGAAGCTGTAAGATGGTGAATAAACAGAAACAGGGGAACACTGTTGTTGTTAAGTGTAGTGATTGTAATGAAAATGGGTTAGTTCTGTGCCCACTTTGTAGTTAGCTCATCATGCTTGTAGTAACTGTTCGCTAAATCTTACTGAAAGTGATCCTTGTGCACTGTTAGTAGTCCTTAATTTGAATGTAGAATGTGGCATTTCCGATAACAAACAAACAATTTCTTTGCTTCAATCGATAGCTAGTTTGTTATATGTCAATGATAGACTCTTACTATATGTAATTGTGAACACCCATTATTAGCAGAAAACATCTTATGTCACAAGTTTGGAGATTTGTGTGTTTCCTTTATGTGGAGAAAAATCCAATTTATGTTCATGATCACAGCTTCTTCATTGTTGAATGGAGGTTGGTTAAGGTTAACTATAATGTTAGCAAGGACTGAACAGATTATAATCTTGTTCATCCTTCACACAAATAGACTATATCTAATTAAGCTCAAGGCACACTGTCATTCCTGATGAGTAGCTTGAATTTTGATGAATGATGATTGGTGATCTTGAAGGAAACTTATATTGGTCATATGAACTGAAACATACATCAATATCACACACAAGTTAATAATAAAAATCAATGATATCATTTGATTCGTATTCCTGCTAAGTAGTCTAGTGTTTATGTAATACTCCTGTCACCTTTTGCATTGGATTGCTTATTCAAATGCTTTATGTGGGGCTTCTTCAACATCTAATAAAAGCACACGCAAGAATGTGCATAATATGCTTTATGTTTTAACTCTTGGTTCCAATTTTCTTGATACATACTTCCTTCTGAGTACTTTGAACCAAGAGACTTGAACACAAAGAATGCTTTCTATTTAAAATAACAAGCGTATCCGTTAGAACTTGGAAAAATATAATAACACTTATAACAAAAATCACACAAAACAGGACAGAAAAACTTGAATTGTGTGTGGTTTTGCAATACTAGAATTTTGTTTATAGATCGTAATTTCGTTGATGAATGATTACTTGTGTTCATAATATACATCAGTAATTTTTTTTTTTTTTATTATGTCAATGTTTC
>Ga0209282_1001562_pt1 | contig 12650 bp, 5 predicted proteins | sample Mtrugardesep15_FD_187529 | JGI IMG/M metagenome (GOLD analysis project Ga0209282, IMG submission 187529) | Root nodule microbial communities of legume samples collected from California, USA - M. trunc garden sep15 (SPAdes) (version 2) | ecosystem: Host-associated > Plants > Roots > Nodule...
ACTAAAAAAAAATTTTATATATATATATATATATATATATATATATATATTAGGAATTCATATATTTAGATCAAAATAAATTGGAAAAATTATGCAAGGGGTGATTCTAGGTTAGAAAATGACATAAAACCACCCGCTTTTCGATGAACGAAGGAGAAAAAAAACTTAGTAAAAGGTTGAAGTTTCTCTTACTTAAAATCTATGATCCGCTTATTTATTTAAAATAACAAAACAGATGAACTAAATCCGAAATGCTAATAGCTCCCGTATTAATTTTTTAAAATACTTTATAACTCAAAAAATTTACAAAAAGGAACTACTCAAATTTGATTGATATATGAAATTTGTTGAGGAAAATTTTCATACGTTTTTCCTTTTCAGGAAATACATAAATTTTCGTTCTTAAATAAGATGTCTCCAACTCAATTTAGTATCTATTTTTCAAATTTGTAGGACCTGTTGAAACTTGAAAGTACCATTTACTTTATATGTTTTCTTGTGAAGTCAAGTAACACACACATCTAATATTAATCTTTTATTTATTCCTAATATTTTTGAAATCTGTGAAGAAACTTAAAGTTACACGTAACATTAGATGTGTAGAGAATATGGTAGAAGATATATATTTTTTGGTCAAATTGATTTTTAACTTGAATTAGCTTGGTAGGCACGAGTTGGCATGGAAAAATCTCTTTGACTAATATAAGACTTGTGTATGTTGAATTGAAATGTACAGTACGATTCTTTTGGGGCCTCTTCTCCACAAGAGACTTTTGCAAAACATTATCTATGATTAATGAAAGATGAAATATTTTGAATATATCCTTTGCTCTCTTTGTTGAACCTAATAGGCAACGGGATTCAAGTCCAGGTTTTTGCGGATTTTGAGTTGAATCAGGGACAGATACATTTAGGAGCTATGTATAGCTCCACATGTTTTTCCCAAGTTTTTTTTTTTTTAAATAAAAGACAGCTTTCACTCTTACTCTTTCATTTTCTCTTCTTGGAAACTGTAAACGTACCCCTCTCTTCTCTTTTCATCCTCTTTCAATCTCAACTAACATAGCAGCTCTTCATCTCTCAATCTCAACTCTCACCTCTCACTCTAAGGTAAGCCATTGATACTTCAATTTCCCTCTCATTCACCAATTGTTTGTTTTAGGTTTTAAAATTGTTAGGGTCCTTAGTGACATCAATTACTAAGAATGTTTGATTTGATCCTTATATTGATTTTGAGTAGGAAAAATCATAAACCTCATATTTTAATTGAAATCCTAATTTCTTTCTCATTGTAAAATTGGAATCTGCATTTTTGTCTGTGTTGAGTAGTAATTAAAGCATATTAAACTGTATGCGTAAATCACTAGTTTGTTGTGCTCCTGGCTGCCCATTGTAATGTTCATAAATCACTAGTTTAGGCTAACAGTATGCCATGGTTTTCACTAGTTTTCAAATGTATGAGTAACAGAGTAAAGGTGGAACACGAAAGATTGTGTGGAGAGCAATATTTAGCACATAGTGTAATAACTAGGCATGTAGACAAAGACGTAGATTTTGTAAGAATTGGATTAATTTGTATGATTGGATTGAGTATAGTGAATATAAGGACCTAGCGTTTTGTTTGTCATGTTTTTTATAGATGTGTCGGAAGTGGTGTTACGTCAATTATATTTCAAATGTTCGATCTGACCTAAAATATGTTAAGTTGAAAGAGATTTCAGAACTTTGTGTAAAACTTGTGGAAACAAATAAGTGACACATTTGCTATGGTTCATAAACTTTTGAAGTTGGTCTTGCTCTTGCCGATAGCAACTGCAAGTGTTGAACGTGTTTTTTCAGCTATGAAAGTTGTGAATAGTAGCCTATGTAATAAAATGGGTGATGAGTGGCTAGATGACCATCTTGTAACTTATATAGAAAGAGATGTTTTTTTAACAATTAACAATGATGTTATTTTAGCTCATTTTCAACAGATGGATAAGAGACGGTATTCATTGCAATGTATTGTATCATACAATGTCATTAAAATCTTTTAAATCCTTCGTACAAGCAATGTGTTTGCTTGTTTGGCGTGCCACTTATATACGGTGCATTTTTTGTTGTTTTTTCTTGTTTACCCGCGAGTTGATGGTGTGTCTTACACCTAACTTATCGATGAATAAAATTTGTCATTTTAAAAAAAAAATGTTATTTTTTATTTTTAATATAGTTTGCATTATTGTTTTTATGAAATTTTAGCTTCACATATACTTAAAGTCTGGATCTGTCCTGCGTTGAATCTTTAACTATTGAACCATGATACATTGACATAGAGTAAAAATTATAAGATATATGCTAGTAATGAGAGGAATGTTAAATACATCAATCGCTTAAACACTCACTCTGAAATAGATTCCACGTGAAATTGCGAGACCCACGTGATATTATATTCTCATGATATAACAATGGAATAGAGTAGAGTTTTTTACATTCTTTAAAAAATGCTTTTAAAGAAACTTGCTTTTGTAAAAACCGAATGTTTACAACATGTTCGTCTGTTTGTTATGCTATGAATGATGAATGAATATTCTATTTAAAGTTTGTAAAACAAAGTTTGACCTCAAATAACATTCGTTGAAGATTTATGGTTGTTTCAACCTCAAGCCACATTTTCAAATTATTGTCCGTTTTGAGGTATGTGTAAAACACTCCGACTTTATTCTTTGTAAATGACATCCAAGTGGATTGAGGAGTGTATGTTTTTTATAAATTACCCTTGTGTTGTTTATAAACTATCTTATGTTCGACTCCCAAATAATGTGAGACTTTTTGGTGTACCGAAAAAATGTTAAAGGCACCCAACCATCACATATGTTTGCTTATTTGCGAAATTCAATAGAGAATAAATAACAAGGACAATAGAGAACCACAATCAGAATTATTATTAGATTGAAAAAACACAACTGTACATGGATATAAATAGTAAATTATATATCTAATGAACAAGGTTACACTTCTACCACTTTGCTTCACTCATCATCAAGCCATTTAATTACATAGCCCCTTAAGAAAGCATTCACTCATAAAAGGGTCTACTCTCTGGCTGCAAGAACTGTTGCCCCTTCAACCTGAAAATCAGTAACTTAATATTTAGAGGTCAAGTTCATTAAGAGAGAGCAACATTAACCACAAATTAAATAAGTACGATCAATATACATGTATCACTTAGACTATCTGTTACCTAAGGGAAATTTAACTATAATAATCTTGGTCACATATGATTTATGTTCTCATTTTGTTACCTTGAAGGTTGCACCCCAGAAATCCTCTTCATTAGCAGGTACTGCAGTAATTTTATTTTTAGGATTCTCATAGCACATCAATCCTCCAACAGCAGTTGAGTAGAAACATCCTGTAGAATTACAGACCAACAGTGTCACCGATGAAACAGAACTAAGAATATCCTTGTACTAGTCACTAACCTTGTACGAATCCAACCCTTTCACAAACATCATCCAAGGTAGTCACAATTGGTTGGTGCGTGTGTGCGAGTGTTATAAAATGCGGAGTACCAAATTCGATTCAGATAAAAAACAAAATTAGCACCAGATTACTCTATTTAATTCAATGTGTCGTGCACACTTACAGACAGACATTCATTAACAATGAATCAAAACAACACAAAATTAGTTCAAAACATGATTCAACAAGTAGTTCATTGAACTTGATTCAACCTACACTTAATCTAATTAACAAGTTGAACCGATGGAGCAGTTAGTGAGCTTGAATTGATTCAATCTTTAGCAGGAAAATAATGTTCATATCAAACTTTGAGTCCAATTTCGAGCAGAACAAATTTTTATCAAATAAAGTCGAGCTGAAGCAAGTGTTAACTCAATCAGACTAATTTCCATGATAGAAGTCATTGTACCTTGAGGGAAAGAAGCAAGTGACTTGCCACAAGCACTTTTAAGCAATTCAGCATCATCAGCAAATGCTACATATCCATCAGCAGTTATTCCCCAAAATAGTGGTACCTTACCAAATTGATCCTGTCAAAAAAAAAATAATAATACATTAAGCAAAACGACTAAAGAAATTTAAACAAAAAACCTTTAAAACTTAGTGTTAGGATTAGTGCTTACAGAGGCCACAAAAAGGGTAGAAGTGGATTTGTCAAAAAGTATGAAAGCAAAAGTGCCACTGAGATGACCAACAACATGATTGGGAGGGTAAGGTGCTCTGTCACGTAAAGCTTTGTAAGCCTCAATCACCAAAACTACTTCATTAGCTGACTTGGCTAGTCCATATTGTTGCCTTAATCTCCCTAAATTGTCTAGAGCTCCCTCAAACATGCAGAATATCTCATCTTTTACACCAAACATTCTGCCATTTTCCATTCAATATTTAGAACTTAGATAATAATATAAGATGATAAAGAGGTCAATTTAATAACTTAGAACAATGATAAATCAACACTTACAGCAATGAATAAAGCAAAATACTAGAAGAAAAAAGAGTACACAAAATTAGTTTACTTCAATTTAATTTCTATTTATATAGTCTATGATGGGAAGAATCATCTTACTTTTACGATAACATTATATATGTTAAATAGTAGGCTGCCTAAACAGTATACCTATTAAACTTTATATGACATATCCACCATTAAATATTCATTTTCATGTATATATTAACATATCAATTTTTATTTTTTAATATGTAAATATGAATATATTATATTAAATAAATAATAAATTCATAACTCATTTACTAAATATACATCTTTCTTTCTTTCATTTCACTTATTCCAAACAACCTAAAAATCATCTTACTTTCCCTTTACTTTCTATTCACTTTCATTCCTTAATCAATCTTTCATTTTACTTTCTTTCCTCTCACTATCCAAACATAGCCTAAATGTGCTCAACTTAGATTTGATTATTTTTAAATTATATAGCTGATAATTTATTGAGCCAAAAAAAGTAAAAGTTTTTTGAAAATTAGAAATGAAGTTTACCTACCCTTAATAAAAAAAGAAAAATTTTACCAATCCAACCAATTGAGAAACTATTGTATGATCACAAAATTTGAACACAACCACATAAATGATAAAATACAGAAAAAGAAATAAGAATTAAATAATATTTATGATTCGTACAAACCTTGTATCAAAAGTTTGTCACATTCAAGAATTTCCCATCCAACCAACAGCCTATCCGGTATAACTTTTGAATTTATAATTTCTCTCTTTTTTTCTTACAGGAATTTCTCTCATCTTGTTAAAATTGATGGTTTTATCTCTATAAGTTTAGCTCAATCATAAGAAAAAACGTATTATAGATTACTTAGAGGTTGAAGTTCGAATCAAACACCTTCGTTCTGATAGGTGAGTGTTTAATTACCTGGGTTGTAACGACGACTCGTTCTGATGTGTATATGCAAACCGGACTTGATCTCCGACTTCCACTGATACTGTTGAACCACCGTTGCTCTCAGAGAAACGCTTCAACAGTGCCGTCGCCGTCGTCTTTGGCGACGGCGTTCGGCTGCCAGCTGCAACTAGCTCATCTGGCGGGGACACGACGGAGCTGCTAAACACACCCAACATGTTTACTTATTTGCTCCAAGTTTAACTCTATCTCTTTTGTTATGACAAGAACAGAGCAGCAAGAATGAATGAAAATACAGAATATGAAATATGGGTTTTGTTTTATTATATAGTGGGAGGAACGAGGGCAGTTAAGTCATTTTATCATCATCGTGATAATTTAAATTTAGGGGAATCTAATAACCTTTTTTGAAAAATTCTTTTTCTTTAGTCAACTAAATGAGAAAACTTAATTTCTACATTGAGATTGTAGAAATATGTTAAATCAGTCTCACAACTGGTCATCAATAGTTTGATTTGATTCTATTGTATATTAAAACTCTTTTTTGAGAAGTGAAATAATTTAAAATTTTTGATTCACAAAATAAAAAAGTTCTTATAATGAATAGAAATCTTCGATTGAATTATGATTACTTATTTATAGCTTTAAATATCTTATCATTTAAATTAACTCATTGTTGGTGTATTACATTCTTATATGCAACTTTTGATTTATAAAATATGTTTACTAGTAGTAAAAAATACACGAATTGAATGAGATTTTATTATAAATTGGTCAATAACTCCCTAAAAAAATAACGGGAAATGTTAATCAATACTCCCAAGACACTTTGTAAGACATTTACGAACTGTTTGGTGTGCAGGATAAAAAGACAGGATATGATAAAAATATATTTTCCTACTTAAATCCTTTGTTTGGTGCATCCATAGAAAATAAAAAATAAACTTATTAGTTATCATATCATATTGATTCTTTGTTATTCTTATCTTTGGTGGGTTAGCAACCTGATAAGATAAATATGAATTATTCACTAGTTTCTCTATCGCGAACAAATTGAATCTTTTCAGTTTCTCTCTTCTTCATCTCTCCAAATCCACCGCCTTCATGCCGCTCTCATTGCCACCGTTTCTAATTCATCTTTTTAGATTCACGCGACCACGAAAACCTCTCTATTTCATCCTTTCGATTGTTTATTTCAAAGCTTGATAATTTTCGGTTTTGATTAGGATTCGATTCATCTCTTTTTATGCATCATCGATCAAGGATTTTAACTTCTTTTTTCGTATCAACATTTTTTTTTGTTGAATTGAATTATGGTTTTCTTTGGAACATGACAAACAATTTGGGAAGATTTTTATAGTTCAAGAAATTGTGCTTTATTGCCGAAAAATGAATTTGTAAAGAAAACACTAGTAGACCAAAATCACCATTTTTTTTAGGATAGAAAACACTTTTTGAGGTAAAAAAATATGTGTGGAATTAAAACTACAATCAACACGAAAATTGAGAAAATAAAAGTCTAATTTTAAAATAGACCATTTCTCTTGGTGTGATAAGATAGGATTGCCAAAAATATAATTAAGGAAACATTTTTTCCAATTGTATACTCGATTTAATAATACTTGTATTCCATTCAAGTTAATATATCAACTATGCATCTATAATAATGATAATAACGTCAATACTTTCTTATAAAATATGGATAGTTCTTTTTACGATTACACCTAGGCATGGCAACAGAACCCGTACCCGCGGGTATCCACCCGAACCCGCCCCGATTTTGACGGGGAAAATCCGCTTTGACTGAGTTTGGGTTTGAGTTTTCCCCGATTTTAAAGGATGGGGGTGGGGCGGGTAATGGGGAAACATGTACCCACCCCGAACCCGTCCCCGAACCCGCCCCGATTATATTAAATTACATAATATACGACTTGTATATTTGATAATTTGGATTATGAGTTGTATGGTTGCTGCATTACTTTATTTGAAATAATTTTATTGTATGTTCGGATGAATTTTGGGTTCATGATATATGTTCTAGTTTGGGTCAAGGGATTATGTTTATTAAAAATCTGAATCCACTGCGGATATGGGGGCGGGGCGGGGATACCCGAACCCATTTGGGATGGGGTTTGGGTTCAATTATTCATCCCCGTCGGGGTACGGGGCGGGGAACGGGACTTTATCAGGGAATTGGGTTTGGGGATGGGGTAGGTAAAAACCGTCCCCGCTCCGCCCCATTGCCATGCCTAATTACACCAACAATTGATAAGAATATTTTATACAATTATTATTATCACTCTTTCAGTAATACAATTTGCTCTAAAATATTTTATAATCTAATAATAAATGCATAATAAAAAATATATTTTATATGTTAAAGTTATACAAATTAATATACATTGGTATTTTAAGAAAATTTAGACTAAATTCATTACACTGTTTTTTTTACGTACTAGTATGTGAAAAATAAGTGAAAAATATTATAAGATATTGAAGAACGAGTAAAAAAATTCAAAATAAAATTAAGACTCATGACATGTGGGGCCGACAGCGGCAATGATTTTTGTCATCGGAATATGACAAACATGGCGGTGGGTCCAAGTAACTTCTCTCTACTCCGTGGCTTTTTAATATAAGAAAATTTTAATTTTTAATGTATGTAGTTTATAATGTAAATTATATAATTATTAATTGAATGAATTTAAAAGTTAAAATTTACTTATATTAAAAAACGGAAGGAGTATTTCTGAGTAATTGATGGCCTAATTTATTTGTAGAATCATCCAGAATTTATATGGGAATTTGATTTATTGCGTCAATGTTTATGGCTGTTTCAGAGAGTCTAAAAGTAAATTTCCATACGGAATCGATAAATGAAAAATTGTGGATTTTAGAAATTGAAATCAAGAAAAGTAAATCATGAGAAGAATTGCGACTTCTCTAGCACATTCCATAAAACTCTACACAACTACTAATCAGACGTATCCTATCCATTTTTTTGTTTGTTTTCCCTCTTTTAAATGTGGATGTCTCCATTTACTTTATTTTCCTGACATGAAAAGATAATTTTTGTAACCATGTTGATAAAGAAGTCAATTTTCCTCTCATAGTACAAATTAGATGACCATTCTATACTCTCCAAATACTGACTTTCTCCATAACATATACATGAGCTTGCAAAATATTTCTCCAAGTATAATTCGGACATTAACCAATTGAAGTAGTCAAAAAATTACTCCCAGAAAATAAATTATTTCCAAACGTTGTATGATCAATCAATTATCAGTATTCATAACACGCTACCCTGTTTAAACATTGTTTAAAAATCGTGGAATATCCTAAAGCTCATCCCATGCATCTATCCTTTTTTTTTTTCTTACATAATGTCTCCTATTTAATTAATCCAATGACTTATAAGTTCACCTTGTTTTATACCCCACAAACACTTACTAATAATGTTTTAATATATGCTCGCATAAACTCATAGAAATTAGAAAACAACTCATCACATACACATAAATTGCTTGCTTGAACAATTTCTTTGATAAAAAACTTAGTCTTGAAGTTGATAGAAAAAATATTTCCAACATTTCTTCTTCTTCTTCCACATTCTACCTTGGATAAAAATAAATGTTGCTTAGACCTACCAACAAAATCAAGTAGCCTAAGATACTTTGAATAAAACTCAACAACCTTAATTTGATTCCAACTTTAAATCAAGAATTTACAATCAACAAGTACATTTTAGTTGAAAGAGATTTCTAATTTATTCAAATTGATAAGTTGACGAAAAGAATATTGAAGAGTATTAAGGACTCTTTGATTAGTCCGAGCATCTTGAAGAAAAACCCTAAAAAAAATAAGGTTACCATCTTGAAATTTAAATTCAATGAAGAACATTTCTTTATGTCCCTTATATATTAATTAAGGAAACCGAAAATTACATTGACACATAAAATAAATAGATAAGGAGATAAATAATTTCATTGATGAAGACCTCACTAAAGATAAAATTTATGAAAATAATTTCCATCAAGTAAAACAGAGACATCGTAACAAAGCAATTAAAATTCAAATTTTTTCCATTTTGAGAAAAATTCATACACTAAAGTATCCAACTTTTATTTCACACATTCCTTCTTGCCTTGATCTTTTTCCTTATATAATGAAAAGTTTCAAAAGCAGTAAGACATTATTGCTGATTAATTGTCCTACCACAAAAGCACTTTGTAACTTTACAATAATATGAGGAAGAACCAATTTCAAAACATTGCAATTGTTTGAGTAATTATTTTAAGGGTTGTAGTAAAGGTTGTTATAATGATCTAATCATGTCTATAAAATTAAAGAACAAAATTGGTGAAGGTTCTTAAAATATTCTTACCATACTCAACAAATTTTCTCATGTGGATTAATCACTAGTATTAAACAACAATGAAAACTTCGTACTTACAAGATGATTAAAAACCATATTTCTTAGAATTGATTAAAGAATTTGTGTATAAAGAAACAAACTACGACCGTGGATTTGTAAAAAAATAAAACAAACAAACCTACGACTGTGGTGGCGGGTCCTAATGAGATGGTGAGGAGTTGGGTAAAAGACAAATAATGAGATTCCTAGCTACCTCCAACTGTTTCACCAAACATAGTGACCGGACCACTTGGATTATTAAAGAATACATATTCTTAAACAGTAATCTTGCTTCCTGGTTTAATGCATTTAAAAAAAAATAAAAAAATTGACCACCTCAAATTTATACTAAATTCAAAACATTGATTATTAAGTTTTTTTTTTAGGGAAACCATTGATTATTAAGTTTTTTTTTTTTGAAGGAGCATTGATTATTAAGTTGAAGTTTAATTTTTTTATTACAAAATTGGAGTTTGAAATTATCACCACAAAAATATGACAAACAAGAACATGGCTCTCTATGACTGTATTCTACATTTAATTTGAATTGAGGCGACATTGATGATTAAGGAGGCTACTCCCTTGGATAAAAATTAAGGACTATTCATTGGGGTCACAAACCTTTTAGGATTAGTTAGGGAGTCTACGAGGGAAGAAAAGGGGAGGATTTTGGATAAATTAATTGAGAAAAGAGAAATTAAAGAAAGGAAATTCCCCTAACTTAAATGAGAAAGTTTACATTTTTTTATAATACAAAATCTTTTTAAAATAGGGTAATTCAAAAATTATATTGGAGTACAATTTTGAAGGGTTTAGAAATTTTCTTCAAAACAATACTTATCATTTTCTAAAAAACGTTTTCTAAAAATAATGCAAGGTTATAGAGGGTTTGCTAACTTAGACCAATAAAAAACATGAATGTTTAAGTTAGCAAAAGTGCACATTTTTATTAGACAAAAATAACCTTCATTTTTATTATTTAAAACTAATAACTTGAGGGTTACATTAGTAATTTTCATTAAAACTTATTCCTTAACATGCACCAATTTGCTAACTTAGACCAACAAAAAACATGAAGGTCAAGTTAGCAAAAGTGCATATTTTCATTGGACAAAAATAACCTTCTTATTTATAATTTAAAACTAATAACTTGAGGGTTACATTAATAATTTTCATTAAAACTTATTCCTTAACTTGCACCAATTTGCTAACTTAGACCCACTTTTATTTTATAACAAATAGCTTGAGGGATATTTACTAAACTATCCCTTACTTTATATTGGTTTACACTAGTGGATATTGGTTTTTTTGTCCAAATAAAAAGGTGCATTTTTGCTAACTTGGACCTTCATGTTTTTTGTTGGTCTAAGTTAGTGTGTGTGTGTGTCTATATATATATATATATATTCCCTAAAAATAAATATATGAAAATTGTTAAAGATAATCGAATCTGAGACCTTAAGAGGATCACACTCTAAGGCATTATGTCAATATCATCAAATCAACTCAAGTAGGATAGAAGGTTTATATCTTTATGCTTTTCATTATGAGATATGTTATTTGAACAACCATTTTGGTGACAACCTTTGAGACAACCATTAATTTATAAAGAAAAGTAGATATCGACACGAAAACCAAAACAATAGAGAGAGAAAGTAAAAGCATAATGTGAGTATGAGAGAGAAAGTTGTCTCAAAAGTTGTCAAAAAATAGTTGTACAAATATCATTTCTCTTTCATTATACTTTCATGTGCTTTAAACTCTCAAATAGATCCTTAACTTAGTACAGCTTGGGCTAAAAGAGGATCAAGTTAAATCAAATTTAGTTCATAGACTCATCTCAATTAAAATGGTTTGACTTAGACTTGATCGAAATTATCATGATTCATGAACTTTTATGTGTTCAAACTCAATTTGGTTGATCGAGCTCGTAAACATTAATATTTGGCTTGTTATTTAGCGGCTAAATTGTATGTTTGACCCCTTACATTTATATTTTAGGTTTCAAATTAGTCATCTAAGTCTTGAAATGTTTTAAGTCGATCTATTATGTTACCAACTTACAATAAGTTAGTCTTTTTAGACAAATTTCTGTTCAAAACATTCATGTGGTTAACTAATAAAGACGTGCATGTGCGTATCTTTTGGGGTGCCATATAGACATTTTAGAAAGAACCAACTTGAAATTTGATAAAAATGACTAACCTGTGAGACATCAATAACGTACATAAGAAACTAATCATGCAATTTAACATTAATTAGTTCAAATCATGTTACGAAGAGATGTGTTTATTCAACTTGATGAAAGCTCAAATATTCTTGGTGAGATAGAATTTTAACCAAGAGTCTGATATATGATTTGGGAAATGCTGTGTAAAAAAATAATAATTGGGAAATGCTAACCGGGGCGATATAAAAAAGGAAATTATACAGTAGTTAATGCATTGAAATTATGTAGTTAATTGATAATAATGTCAAAAACAGTTTCTTTTTATGATAATAATTTTCTTTTATGGTATACTTAATCAGTGCTCCGGAAGCACCGGTTAGCAGGACCCATATGATTTTTATTCAACTAGTATATTGACCCGTGCCAAGCACGGGAAAATAAAAAACATTTTTGATCAAATGTGTAGATTTTATATTATGTTATCTTAAAGTTATATAAGTATGCTTATAATTTAAATTTGATATGGAAAAAATATCATCTTAATTTTGTTAATTTTGTATATATTTTGAAATATCTAAAGATTGCACATAATGATTAAAGTATTTGGATTTATACTTATACTAATTATTTGTAGTATAAGATGTAATCATTGTTTTTTTAAGGAAGATGTAATCATTGTTAAACTTAGCTA
>Ga0209282_1001563_pt1 | contig 12638 bp, 4 predicted proteins | sample Mtrugardesep15_FD_187529 | JGI IMG/M metagenome (GOLD analysis project Ga0209282, IMG submission 187529) | Root nodule microbial communities of legume samples collected from California, USA - M. trunc garden sep15 (SPAdes) (version 2) | ecosystem: Host-associated > Plants > Roots > Nodule...
CCAAAAAATTAAAATTTATAAAAGTTTCCAAAAAATATGCCATTGAAATTTTTTATTACTCTATCTAAACAAAAGGTATTGAGAAATGAAAAAAATTTAATTGAATCATTTAAATTGGCTAGAATTTTAAATTCTTTACAATTTCTCAATTACCTCATCTAAACGCACCTTATTTTCTTTTTATCATTAACATCTATTACAAGCTCTTGAATTGGTGTACGGATATACACAAATCATTATCCAGCTTAAAAAATCCGAAACATTTTACTAGCTTAGTTGATCATAAATCAACATATTTTTTAATTTTTTAATATAAGAATCATAAATCAACATTAACATTACTACCAAAGAGCTTGTACATTCTATGCTTTCCCAACCAACGTTTATATTCTGACGTAACAGTTGTCATGTTCAAGGGCCTTGAAAGATACAACTCCTCGCTTCGCTTTGTGTTAACAATTTAACAATGAATTTCATACATATATATTGACTTCTTTTACAATTAACTAGTTAACTATACAAATGGACACATATTAAAAAAAAAAATCGTTAGAACTAGCAGACTTGAGGGTGCATCAAAATATTGATTGGAGCTCATTGCTCAACTCCAGAAAAGATAGCGCAGGATCCTCTAATCATCTTTGCAGCTACGCTTTAATCCGTAAAGACGCTCTACAAAAAAACTGCAACAAGTATACAACAGACCAAGTCTATTATTAGATTAGATAATTATACATTATAAAGTTGTTTCTTCATATTCATTAGAAGGTTTTTATATTGGATATAACAGGCAAACACCCTTGCCAAGTTATTTAGTCACAAGTCCTCAACCTGTACATACAAGCGGCGTAGCATCCTATGAAACACTAACATTAGATATCAGACACTACATGAACATATAAACATCCGTGACTATTTTAAAAAAATTAATAAAATAAATATAAATATAATAAAACATGTGTAGAAGCTGCTTTGAGCTTAAAGTTAAAAGTAAGAGCTTTAAAAATAAAGTTAAAGTCGTTTGGCAAAAAAAATAAATTGAAAGGTGGGAAAAATTTTTCTTTTATATTTTTAAAAACTTTTTTATGTTAATTGGTGTTTGATTAATAGGTATATTTTAATAAAAGTTTTTCTTTTCAGCCATGTTGGTCAGTAGGGTAAAGAGTAACTCGGCTTCTTTTAAAATTGAAAATAAATTAAGCCATTATTTTTAGTTAATTAAAATTAGAATTCAACAATCACAATCAATTGTGTTCATTTATCATAATAATCGAGTAGCTATTCTGTATATATACGAGAATACAAAAGTTTAGACTGACTTTTCCCCCTTTCAAATCTACCCTTCATTTAAATACAATAGAAACAATATTTTTGGAGTGGACAATAGAAAAGATATTGAACACCATAAAATAGCTTATTTTAATCTTAATTGCTAAAAATATTTGATCATTACATATGTCAAAATTGATATTCCTTCCTATACATGATTAAGTGTGGTTAGCAGACACTATTGTATCATTAATAGTGTATGTCTTATAATAAAAGAAACATTAAGAATCATCTTCTGCTGATCATGTGATTCATATTTTAGTTCTCTTATCATGGTATATGTTAAAATTAATATCTCTTACATATTATTTAGTGCTGTAGAAAAACAGTCAGACAGACACATTGACGTCCATCCTTCAGCTAGTATTTATAAAAAGAAACATTTAGAATTATCTTAGATGAGCGTGTGATTCATATTTTAGTATTCCTTGAAAGAAGTGGAAGGTTTCTATAGACAAATTTAAAAACCTTCCACTATATACACACATACACACACGAATTCCTTGTGCGAGATGAGTGTAGAAAATAAAAAATTCTGGTATCATCCATGTCTCTTTTTAACGTCCAACAAAATTGAAGTGGTGGCTAAGAGTTGGAACTCTATCCACGTGGATTGGGATTAGTCACGGTGACTATAGTGTATTTTACTAAAGTGTTTCATGAGAGATAAAAATGAAATAGAGAGTAGTTAAGGTGAGAAACAATAATATATATAAGTTTTATATTAACAGCATGTCTTCAAAGTTAGCCAATATCAATCCATATCCACAGCATGTCTTCAAAGTGTCTAAACCAAAAAAATTAGTTTTATTATATTATTACGTTGGAATATAGTGTTGGCATCTAACAGTCAGACACTCAAACACACCATCAGCATGCAATTAATGTCCTTTTAAAAGAAACATGTAACTGATGTTAGGGAAACAAACGATGATATAATTAGTTTAATCGTGATAATCAGTTTTCAGAGTTGAACTTATTTAGTGATGTAGACTTGCATCAGTAAATAAATACTATAGAAAAGTGAAAGTGTACACCATCATAATATGCAATTCTTCTAAGGAAGATGGCAATGGCAATGGCAATGGTGGTAGTATTATTTACAAGTAGTCTCCAAACTGAGAATAATAAAACAAAGTATTGACCCTTAGAAATAACCAAATGCATACCAAGAATTAAAAGGGAATACAATGCTGTTTTCCATGCAAACAAGGTATAAGATGTCAAGAGACAGCATACCTTAACACAAAATCCCTTATTGTGAAATGAATGGGAGAATCACTACGTCCTGATTCCTGAGTTGGTACTATAACAGAAGCCTCCGAGGTAGGAGAACTATAAAAGAATGCAATTGGTGCTTAGTTTGTAGACAACTAATATATATAAAAATAATTTTAAAAAATCAACATTTGAAGTTACCTTTTGCAATATCGCAAAAACTTTGCCGAGGAAATATTGTTTCCGGGTCCATTTTCTGGGAAGAAATAATCATTGACAGGCTATGTTTACTGCAGAAAGCAACCAAACTCAATGCTTTTAGGTAAATCGATAAGCCGAAATTTCCTTATTATTTTGTAATAAAGCAATAGTAAATCTATCTTCTGCATTATTTCCAGAACCTAAACAGGGGTACCTGTTTTGCGCAATTAATATTATTGGTGCCAACCACATATTGCTTTTAAAACTTTTGTTTAATTTATTTTCCTTGTTAGAGTTTGAATAAAAAAATGCTCCACAAAAGCACATGCGCCATGAAAGGTTGAAAACCCCAAAAATCACATTGAGAGAAGCCACCATAACTGACATTATTAAGTGGGTACGCTACAAAAACTTGAACAGTCACAAACCTTGCCCATGATGGCATAAACTTATTATTTGGTACGTCATCATCTTCATCATCATCTGATCTATATGGAGACATCTCGTATGATTGCTCTTGAAGTGAGTTTTCGATGATAGAGTCATTGTCTTCAACAGCTTTGATCAAATCAACCATTTTTGCCTATAAAGATATTTAAATCTCACACTGGTTATAAAGGAACCAAATGACACATATAAAAGAATACAAGACTTCAGAAGATCATTGTAAAGACTAGTGTTCAGTCAACCCCTGCTTAGCACACGTACAAGCTGAACTCGTTACACGAGAGAATTATGTTTGGTTAAACAGTTTAACAGCAAGTGGATAAAATAAATCATATATCCCTTCAAATAATTGTTGAGCACTATAAATACTAGGAAACAGTTGACTTTAAACCATTAATATTAACAGCAATTAAAACAAAAAGCATTATTTGACTGACTAAAAAATAAGCAGCCTGCATTGTTAGAAGAAAAGAACTTCTTGTGTAGAACTGGAAAAGATTTTTCCTAGCCAGGACCAAACTGCTATGAAATCCTTCCAACTATAATTGTTAAAGATAACATAGAATAGAGCATCAGAAAATTATTTTACCTTTCCTTTATTGGTACATTCACTCACAGATTCTGACTTATCAAAACAGCTTTCTTTGGCTTTGTTATTGGCTGAATCGCTGATGGTCAAAGGTTCAGTTTCTGAAATTTTCTGCACATTGCCTTGTCTATTATTCTCTTGCAGTGGCAAGTTGTTGCGATTGTCTCTTTCTTCTATAATTTTCCTGCTTTCACGGACTTCTTCACCCTAGACCAGAAAATCTATATATTAGCCTTTTCACAAAATCAAAAGAGAGAGAGATAAAAACTATTTTATTGGCAAAAGAGGCATTTTACTGCAGCTCTAGCTTTCTTAGCATGTATCTTCCCATGCTCTTGGTGCTTCATGTCATTAACAGGCTTCCTTTTTCTATCTTTCTCCTTTTTCTCTTCAATTTCCCTTTGTTTTTTTTCTTTAGCTGCCATTTCTTCTTCCTCCTTCTTTTTCTTCTGCTGCTCCATCATGAACTCTTTCCTCTTCTTTTGCTCATTCGCTTTAATGTCAGCATTACGCTTGGCAGCCTCAGCTTTAATCAGAGAAGGCACTTTGATATTTCTCTTGCCTACATGTTCACATGTTAGGGTTAAAATAACTATAAGAAAGATCAATCATTTGTATTTCTATGTTAAGATGGTAATTTTGTACTCATTGTTGTTACATAAAACGTCAGGGCAGCACCCTGGCGGAATAGGGTGGCGTATTTTGTGCCAGCCGCCATAAGCAATTTTTTAAAGCCATGGGATCAAACCCACATTTATCTGGTGGAATTTTGGCCATCCACCATTGACAACATTGCGAGCAAAATCCAAAAGAGGCAACCTATATATTAGAAAAACAAATTTCATTTTTTAAATAACTACCATTTACCTGTAAAAACCGCTGCCGCTTGTTTTTGCTGCACTAATGGAATAAAGGAAGTAAGATTGGATACAATATTACTGCGTGTAGACTTCCCTCCAGAAAAAGTGGGACATCGTTGTTTCAAACTATTTTTTCCAGATAAATTTGACCTACTGGATCTTTTACGTACTGATTCAGAGTTCCTATTGGTACCATTTACTGGATCTTTCATGCTATTTTTTCCAGATAACTTTAACCTACTGGATCTTTTACGTACTGATTCAGAGTTCCTCTTGGCACCATCTACTACACTCTTGTTTTCCTTCCCCTTAATTGCAAATCTTATCCCATTTCCATTCTGCATGTCAGGTTTCTTTTTTATTTTATTGGGAGTCCCGCCGAAGTTAAATTCTGAGCTCAGAGAATCCTTACGCCCACTAGCTAATGCATCTTGTAAAACTGATGTTGAAGGGTTTGCATTATCTACAATCTTTATTTTTGACTCGGCATTATCTACAATATCAGCTAGTAGTCCCCTGGTAATTGACCTTGTTATTCCTTCTGAACCAATGCCTTTTTGGAATGTACCAGCAATCTCGTCAACATTTTCATTTTCTTCACTAATGCAGGGTAGCTCTGGTTTTGAACTCTTACGCTTTCCTGAACTGCCGAAATTTGAATTAAATCGATCCCAAAGAGTTTGGACCGAAGATGTAAACTGACCGTTACAATTTGGTCGGCAATCAGAAAGGGACCTTGGACTCCCATCGTTCGCAGGACGGGAAGTCCTTAGACCATATCCCTCCAGAAGTCCATTAGGTAAAGACTGATGAAGGTTTGCTAGGCCATCCAACTTGTATGGAGTAGAAGAATAGCATGATGGAGAATGTATGAATCTAGATCTACCAAGCGATGTATAATCTACGGAGTTACTATGAAGACTCATACTTTCCAATTCCATATCGTCTCGAGCAGTGCATGAATGCTCATTATCTGTCTGCATAAGGAATCCTTCGAACTCTGGTAAAGCTTCGCCTGTACCAATCAAATTCAAATCTCGTAATCCTGGAGAAACAGACAAACCATCTGAGAATTCAGTATCACCTCCGGGATTGATTCTTCTACTTGACGTGCTTCTTTCAACACAAGTCAGATGCTCTGCACTATCTTGTCCAGAATTAACCTCAAGATGCCATGACCCCGCCTTCTCGTCCATGCTGAACCTCATTGAGTCAATACTAAAACTGAACGGATTTGCTTCTGGCAACAGAAGGGTGTCTGAGCTCCGGCCTCTTCCATCCAATATAAGTTTCTGCTGACAGGAAAATCATTGAAGCACAATCTAGTCAGACAAATCAGTAAAATGGAAAAGCAACTTTTACAACTATACACCTGCACGTATTCATTGCAGAGTAGGAGATTACAGAATTCTATAAATGTTCAGTTGCCAGTGCAGTTCTAGTTAAATATAATGATTTTAAAACAAGCTAAATGACAAATAGAGAGCCAGAAAAACTTGGCAGATCTTGAAGTGTAATATTTATAAATCAATAGAAAAATTCATTCTCATTTGCCTCAACTTTTATTATTCACAATCCAGCTCATGGAAAATAGTCTTTCACTGGTTATCCCCAAACGATAACTTTAGAAACTAGCCTGATAATGGAACTGTCTGATTTTAGAAGAGATGGCTCATACTATAAGGCTGTGAAGTGTCACAATTTATGACAAGGAAACCAATAAAAAACTAATTGATATTCCTTTTAATACAGACAAATTGAAAAGGATATATATCTACACAATGAAATTCCAGTCTTAAGAACCAATGTCAGGTTAAATCAGTAGCTTGCATGTTTTCAATTTCTCTTTCCTAAATTAATACCAGCTTGCATCAAAGTTACTGTTAGAGTTGATAAGATTTATTTCTATTAACCAACCGAGGATGCTCTCTTGAACCTCTCCCTTTATCCTTGTACCCTCCCATCCTCTCCACCAATCTCAGTAAGGATCCTCTTCATTTCTCAAAAGAAATGAAGAGTTCCATTACTATAGTTTTGAGTATATATTTCTATAGTATTATTGCATAGAACTACTATATTTCAATACTAAAGGGCAATCAAAACTCAAATTCAACTTTTCCCCTAGCTCAATTGCTTTAAAATGCGTCGTTTACTCTCAGCTAATTTCAAACAACGAAGATGCCAAAAGTTGGAAGGAAAATAAAACAATGTAAGAACATATATTAAGATTTTTTCAATTCGATGTAGATAATTTGCTTACCAAAGTTATTGAGAAACAACAGCTAAAATGATGTTTCCCCCGAGATCGGATTACTAGAGTTATTATTACTATCTACTTTGGGTGCATAAAAAAAATATTGAAATATATTTTATTTATAATGTAGAACATAATAGATTTACCTTTTCTTTTCTCACTTTAACTGAAGACCCTTCCATTTTTTGACTTCCCTTGTTGTCTTCCATCACATCTGTTGGGCTATTACTGGTATGTTGATCTTCTATACCACCCACCTGATCATATGCCAAATGTTGAACATCAATGACAGCCTCAGGATTGTCTTCTTTGATACTTGAGGTTCCACTTGCAGGCCTTTGGTCAATGGAATCAACTAGCTTTTCCGCCAAGAGTGTAGAGTCAGGAAGAAATTTCTCTGTTTCAATTTCAACCTTCCTTCTCTTATGCTGAGAGCACGAATGCTCCACATTATCGGTAAAACTATCTGTGGAACTTTTGAAATTATGGCAGTCAGTTGAAAAACTGGTAACTTTTCCGTTACAGAGCAGCACCTGCGGCAATAAGTCACCATTTTGACCCGAGCAAATGGTGTTTGGGGCCTGTTGTGCCAAATCAACATTTGTGTCATCAGTAGGAGAACCAAATGAGAACCTAACGTTAAAGTTTGTGACACTTTTGTCTGAATGTCTAAGCAAACCATTTTCAGTAACTACTTCAGAAGAAAAAAATATTGAAATAAATTATTAATAATGTAGAACATAATAGATTTACCTCTTCTTTTCTCACTTTAACTGAAGACCCTTCCATTTTTTGACTTCCCTTGGTGTCTTCCATCACATCTGTTGGGCTATTACTAGTGTGTTGATCTCCTATACCACCCACCTGATCATATGCCAAATGTTGAACTTCAATGACAGCCTCAGGATTGTCTTCTTTGATACTTGAGGTTCCACTTGCAGGCATTTGGTCAATGGAATCAACAAGCTTTTTCGCCAAGAGTGTAGAGTCGGGAAGAAATTTCTCTGTTTCAATTTCAACCTTCCTTCTCTTATTCTGAGAGCATGAATGCTCCACAATATCGGTAAAACTATCTGTGGAACTTTTGAAATTATGGCAGTCAGTTGAAAAACTGGTAACTTTTCTGTTACTGAGCAGCACCTGCGGCAATAAGTCACCATTTTGACCCAAGCAAATGGTATTTGGGGCCTGTTGTGCCAAATCAACATTTGTGTCATCAGTAGGAGAACCAGATGAGAACCTAACGTTAATGTTTGTGACACTTTTGTCTGAATGTCTAAGCAAACCATTTTCAGTAACTGCTTCAGAAAAAGAATCTGCCAGAACTTCCTGTATGTCATCGAGTAACTTCAATGGTTCCGACAAAGCCGACGGTTCATTATCTGGTGACATTCCCCGGCATCCTTCTTTCAAATCAAGGCTAGTTATTCCATCCCTATTGGTTTCTTCACCATCATCAAAAACAAGTTGCTTAGGAATCACAGACACAGCAAAATCAGGGGAAAGCCTTGAGACGGAAACATCCTCCCTAACCTTAGGGTTGGCAGTAGTGAGTCTAGACCCCAAACAAGAAGGCTCATTATCAACTAATCCATCAAAATCAAGATGAACTTTGGCATTAGTTGCTGCAGATCGGTGCTCGGCATTATCAGTGGAATTCACATCAGATGCTATATTTTCTTGGACATCCAAGTTCTTTTCAGCAACAGCTGCTTTAATGTATAATGATTCTGCAAGTAAAGACCCACCATCTATGCTGGAAGAGCTCAACGGCCCTTCTTTTGTGTGACTAGTCACAGCCCTTGTATTACTAGAAGCACCAACTTCAGCAATGTTCTCCTTCTCTGCACAAATGACTGAAATTTCTACATCTAATTTGGAATGCTTTGGACTTGCAGATAACCTTCTATGATCCAGTTTGGTCTGCTGTACATTTTGAGACTTCTTACCTGCGGTTTCAGAACGGATGGCACTTCGCTCACTTGAATTTGGAGGCTTTGAAAACTTTGAATTTCTGGTTAAGTATGCCTTTCCAGAACCACTTCTACTTAATTGTTCTTTTGTTTTACCTGCAGATATGTGAGGTTCCTTTTGGCTACCTGCAGATATGTGAAACTCATTGACCAAGCTTAAATCCTTGATATGGTCTTCTTGTAGAGACGGTGGTGCAGAACCTGTAGCTGCAGCAGTACAATCACCAGCATTATCACCATCTCCTGACAACCGTTTGGATGCTTTTGCACTGTTACGTTCCTCGAGAGCCTTCTGCCTCGACCTTGACCTTTGCAACTTTGCTAGTGACACTGCTGGGTCATGGAAACTCTCGGAGACTCTTGGTTCAATCTGATTCTGAGGTGAAATAGCACCTGAATCCAATTCTGGAGGATCACTTGAAGCACATCCAGCATTGTTGACCGAGCAATCCGGCAAATTTGAAAGCCTGCGCCCCATATCACCGTCATTTTTAAAAGCACAGACTTCATTGCGTAAACCAACAGGATACTGAACATCATTGAAAACAGCATCCAGATTGCTGTATAGACTGCATTGTTGACCAGCGAAAGGAATCGCAAATTGTGTTTGTGATAGTAAACCTTCAGAAACAACTTCATGTCTGTTTAAATCTGTATACGATGCAAAATGATTTATAACAAATCAGGATCGAATTTCCCAACTTCAAATCGGCTTAGAATTTGTTACAACAAAATAAGTGACCTTACTAAACCTTATTGTGCAGATTAATCGTTGTTATAATAACAATTAGCCACTATCGTATTGGACAGATCCTTCTATTAAAACTATATAAAACAGAAAAGAAAATCCATATCGTAACTGAAAATTAAAATATCATTCATATTAATGTGCATAGATTTAAACAACCTGATTTCAGATTTTCAAAATTAAGCAAAATCTAAAATGCTCCACTTAAGAGGATCAAGGATCTACCAGAAAATAATAACAATTAGAGTTAATTACTATCCAATATCACTATAATGCATGTAAAATCTTATAAACCTAAAACTAAATGAAAATTGCAATTTCTCACTCATAATTTCACTGTAAACCCTAACTCATCCGAACAAGTGAAAATCGAGAGAGAGAGAGAGAGAGAGAGAGAGAGAACCTTTGGGATCTGAGTGAGTGAGCCATGGAGGAGGAGGAATTCCGTTGAGGATGAGTTTAGGAAGAAGGTGATGCTCCCATAGACGAGATTCCTGACGAGCATGCTCGATGATTCGCTTTTTCCGATCGAAGATCTGAACGAAGTGTTTCTCGATCGCAGACATTGTTCACAGCGTCGATGATGTCAGCACCGGAGGGTGAAGTGAGAAGAAGAGAGATAGGTATGTGTTTGGCGCATTTCGAATTTCAAATTTGGGGAAATTTAATTTTTGGAACGTTGGATTAGAGTATACGATAAAATGTTATCGTTGTTTTTGAAAATTGACTACATAAATTTTGTCATAACCTAAATCAAAATATTGCTAAATTACATATCATAATTTGGGTTTAAAAGTGCATTATATATCCGTAATACTTTTTTTTTGACATAAATAAATATATTCATTCATTTAAATTGATAAAGTAAATCGATATAATACAAATTCAAAGTCGTTAAAAATAAAAGAAACGAATATGCGAACAAACTCGCATCATCCATGTTAATAGCATAAAACGACAAAATATTTATGCCTACAAATATGATTATATTCAAATCTATGCAATAATCATGTATCCGGATATGCAACGTTGACGATGTCAAAATCATTGATTAATTTGCACTTGCTCTGTTGAAAATGACTCAAATTTCGATAGATGAAGAAGATTGTTGTTAAAAATATAAAAGATTTGTTTCAAATATATTTTGTGCTTCTAGAAGATTGTTGCTGAAAATATATTTATGGACAATAAATATATTTTTGTACCGTACAAATGAAGATTTGATGCAACTATATTTTGTGCCGAAGGAGAAAAAAAAATGAAACATACCTTTAGCGTGATATTTGTTCCAAATTTACGAGTTATATTTCTCTATAAATACATATCTTGTATTAAAGGAAATATGAGAAGTAAAAAAACAAGGATTGGAAGCCTACAATATAACTAGGGTTTGTAAATAATTCTCTTGACAACAAACACTAGGTTGGGATTGAATTATCAATGATTCACCTTGAACAAACATTAAGACTTTAAAGGCTTGGTAAAAAAGGAATGAGCAAGTGGAAGAAATCGAGGAAAATGGAAGGGGAGGGATTTAGGGGTTTAACTTTTCATTATAATACAAAATCCTCCTTGTTTTGGGGAACTGGAAAATTGTATCGGATGAGGATTTTGGGGAGTTAACGTGAGTTCTTCAAATTTATCATTCTCTAAAAAACTACTTTTTAAATTTTTTTGAAAGATTTCTCCATTTCTCCTCATATTTTGCAACCTTCAAAGCCTTTCATTTCCTTCCCCTCCAAACTCCCAAGCAAAGCCTGATATGATTGATTATCTTGGTCACATGAAGAGATTCAATATTTTGGGTAGAATTAAGTTTGAAGACTAATTCTTGGAAACCCTTTGGAATCTTTTGTAGAATTACTTATCATTATAGTGGAACGGATAAATGTTATCTCCCTTATAGTAAGGCAATATTGGTCTGAACTGGGTAAACAAATTTTGTTGTGTTTTTCTCTTCTCTCTCGCTGCTTTAATTTTTGCTTGGGTTATAATTGTCACCCACATTGATATTGGTTGCTTAATTAATTTGTTTCACACATCAAGTTCTTATTGATGTGATTTTAACGAATTCTCAACATGCTCAAAGTTAATATTTCAATATGAATCAAATAAACACCGCATAAAGACGGAAAATCAAAACAAATAAAGTTTGGCAAAGATGACAAAATCAGTAAAGCGAATGAAAAATATATTGGAAATATGTGAATATCATTTATTTAACTATAACGAAGGTAAACCAATTCGAAAGTGTGATTTACACGACTATGGTTTCAGAATGAGAGAGAGATGTTTTATTAAATTTTTATTGTGAATTTCAATGATGTTTAATACTACCTTTGATCTTCTTTTTTTGGAATACAAGAGGGTTAAAGTTCAAAAAGAGAGAAACCAACGACTAAGTGTAGAGTATAAGCTCCAACAACATCAACTAAATAAATGGAACCAACTTGAGTAGGACATTGCTAATATAAAATTGTGGTAAAACCACCATCACACGCCAAATTCGCCAAAGCATATGCATAAGAGTTTGCTTCTCTATATGAATGATAAATTTTAGGGAAACGTTAACAAGTGCCTTTAGGGCATTTGATATGAGGTTTAAAATGGAAATTTTGTCTTGAATAACATTTGCTACATAAAAGTTATCAATTGTTTCTATTTTTTGAATCCTTAACAAGTGCCCTAACAAGACCCTAAATTTTAACCTCTCAATCCAACTCCAAAAGTCTTCTAATATTTTGAATCAAGGTCCACCGGTAGGTGACCCACCTTTTGCAAAAGAAATAAAGTTAACCACTACTTAAGAATCAACATAAAACTCCACCCTGAGACATGAGCTAACTTCAAACCTTACAAATACACCCCAAAAGCTCCAAACTTATGCACTATGGGCCCGTTTGGATTAGCTTATTTTTGAGCTTATATAAAACAGCTTATGCAAATAAATGAGTTTTTATGTATTATTTATAAGTTTTTAAGGTAGTTTATGAAAAAACCGTTTATGAGGATACAATTT
>Ga0209282_1001564_pt1 | contig 12635 bp, 6 predicted proteins | sample Mtrugardesep15_FD_187529 | JGI IMG/M metagenome (GOLD analysis project Ga0209282, IMG submission 187529) | Root nodule microbial communities of legume samples collected from California, USA - M. trunc garden sep15 (SPAdes) (version 2) | ecosystem: Host-associated > Plants > Roots > Nodule...
AAAAAACAAATCATATATTATATAAACCATTAAGTTTATCACATTTTGCAATTGCTCGATATTAGACCCCAAGTTTATCTCATTTTGCAATTGTTAGTCTCTTGTAGACATTTTGATTGATAAACGCTAACATGGACATTTCCCAAGTGTTTAATTCAAATTGGCAAGTTGAAAATGCAATTGCTCGATTAAGTAATTGAAACTTTTGAGGCCGAAATCAAATAATTATAGAAGTTATGAATTTATGATTTTATTCTAAAGAATCTATAATTATAATTTGAAACAAATACACCTTAAAAAAAAATTAAAGAACTAACTTGTTTATTTATAATGAGATAAATGATCAATTTAAAATTAAAAAAATAAATAATTAATCTGATACAAACGTTAAATTTAAAGGACCCTAGACATATTTAGTCTATCTCTTATTATAAAGTTGAGAATCAATAAAAACATACAAGGACAAGTTTCTAAGAAGGCCTTACATTATCTTTAGATAGAATAGAAAGACTTTACTTGCACACAGAAAAATGGCCCTTACAATGACACCTCCAAATAATCCACCAACTAAAAACTTTGCATATAACAACCAAACTGTTGTGTAGTAACGGTATATTATAAGTTTCACATTGTTTAGAAAATTGAAAATTGAACACTTTATAAGTGACAAGATTGATAAATTTAATGCATTAAGGTTTTAGGTTAAAGTGTGGTTTCCAACTTACTTGTGTTGTTGCACTGAGTCCGATGTGGAGGATTTTTCGAGCTTCCCTCATGACCTAACAGTGGTATCAGAGTCGAGATCCGACGATGGGTTTGATCGGCTCCTTGTGTTGAAAGTCTTCTCGACAGTGGTGTTCAGGTGATGTCCCATTGATGTGGCAGGTGTAAACGAAGGTACAAGTATAAGTGTATGCGGGGTAAGGCTTAACATTACAGGAGGACCCACAATTGGAGATGTAATATGAGGTGTAGAATCAGAGGGGGGATGAATGAGAGCATCCATGTCTGAAACAATGCAAACGATAATCATAACATTGGTATGTTTCTCCAAATGCAGGGTTTTCTAAATTTTCATATTACATAATTTGAGCGGTACCAGTATAAGTCTGGTGACATGATTGAAAAGAAAATGCTTAGAAATCGAATGAGGAAGGTTTGAATCACATTATCTTTGCATTTAGACAAAAATAATGTTAATGGAGTCTATTGATGCTTAGATTGTGTCAATAGATCATGTTTCGCCATATGAGGGTTTTTTTGGGAGGGGTTTGGAGTGGAAGGTGAGAAATGTGGTGAGGTGATGTCTGATTTTGGACAACATATAAATAAGTGTATTTCAGATTACATAATCCGAAAACGGCAAAACATGATTCGGATTATATAATTTGAAGTGAGTTTTTTTTTAAAAAGAAAGGTAAATTGTCTAATGAAATGATCGAAAGGGAGATATATACATTTCGGATCTCATAACCCAAAAATCTCGAATACATTACGGATTATAAAATTTGAATTGAAGTAAAATGGGTATTTCAAAAGACACATGAGAAACATGTCGGTTGGGAGAAAAAGTTCACAAAAAAATAAGTCTCTCGAACCTATTAATGACGCTTTAAATGAGACAACAAATTTGTGAAAGTAATTTAATATCTAATATCCACACTCCGCCCTAATAGAAAATGGGACGTTATTGTAAACTTTTTTTCTTTCACACTTTGTATAGCTTCAATATTTCAAAATTATATTTTTTTTATAAATATATTCTTTAGTCACCATTATTAACGGAACGGTAAGAATTTGACTTTATAATTTTAAGAGAACGAATTATTAATATTTCTCTCATCTCCATTATTAATATTTCTCGCATCTAAAATGATAATTAGCGTCACCATTATTAATAATTCTCTCATCCCCAATTATTAAATTCTCTAAATTTTCTTGCATATATGAGAACGCATTTTCGCTTGTATGATTTACAAAGGCAAAATATGTTCTGTTAGGACAAACCGCATCATTTTCATCAGTGTAGAGTATTTTTTCCTCAATGGCAATATTTTTTTTTTTTACAGAAAAATAACAAACTTCAAAATAAAATAATGCAAGCATGCATAAAACAAAGAAAAGGACCACCGGCCACATGGTAGGTTTATTAAACAAAGTAGGCTTACCTTATTGTAAGGTTGAAAAGGACAGGCACAGATGGATCCAAATACTTCTATAAACAAACAATCTCTGCAAACCATTCCCCTCAAACTTGACTTGCTATTTTCTTACAACTTATTTTCCAAATTCTCATTCAGTTGTGAGATATGGAAGAATGACCCTTCCAAATTGAGGGTAATCATTATACCAAGAGGAGGAGACCAACCCCTAACACGTTCTCTTTCACTAAATTTGTCCAGTCCCACTCCCCAGTTCCCGAATCTAAACATGTATATTTATTAACACAAAAATCTGAACATGGATACAGTACCATCCTCTAGAATCTCTTTTTTTTGAAGGATCCTCTAGAATCTTGACTGTCGTATAAACAAAATATTCAATTGCATATAAATTAAAAACATTAGTTATTTTTTTATGTAATAAAAAATTGATTATATTAACATTTATTTTTTATTTAATTTTACATGAAAACTTATTTGATGATAACATTGTTTTTATAATGTGTTTTTGGGGAACATTAAGTAAAAATCGTTTCCAAAATGTTAATATTAAATATTGTGAAGTTGGTTAAACTTGATTGAATTTGAGCCCACTAAACATGAATTATATATTCTAATATTTAAGTGAGAGATGGTATGTTTAGGTTGGAAATATGAGGTTTAAATACGTAATATAGGTGCAATACAATACATATACGGAAATATGTAAAAAATAATTAAATTTTGGATAAGATATAGTCCAAATACTTTAACAAATTTTTATAATAACATGTATACACATGTAAATTACTTGCTCTTGAAAGATCCACCGATCATTCTTTATTAGTATATAATTTTAATGGCGACATTTTACATGATATAATGTTTGTGATCAAAACATAAAATGTATAGTCTTCGTATAAATTATAATACATTTTAGGTTTAAATATGATTTTCGTCCCTGTAATTTGGGTCTATTTTAATTTTCGTCCCTGTAAAAAAAAATTGAAAAACATCCCTACAAAAATTTTGTTGTTTGAAAAAGGTTTCTGGCCCCACATTTTTGATGATATGGCATGGTTTGCCACGTGACAGTTGCTGACTGTGCAACTTCTGTCATGTCGCAGTCCACGTAATTAAAAGATTAAAAATATTTTTAAAGTTTTGAAAATTATTTTTTTAAATTAAAAAAATCTGAAAATAAATTTAAAAATCCGAAAAAAACTGTTAAAATTAAATTTTCGACCATTAATTTTTTAATTTGAAAGTTATATTTATTTCTTCATATTTTAAAAAAAATTAAAAAAATCATTTCATTTTTTTTTCGAAAAGTTATTTTCATAAATTTCAGATTTTATAATTTAAAAAAAAAACTAATTTTTTTTTTAAAATTATATAATAAAAATAATTTCAGAAAATTATTTTGATATTTTTAAATTTATTTTCAGAATTTTTAAAATGTTTTTTTATATTTTTTCAGATTTTTTTTTTTAAAAAACAATTTTCATAATTTTAAAAATATTTTTAAAATTTTAATATTACGTGGCATGCCACGTGTCAAAAGTTGCACAATCAGCAACTGTCACGTGGCAAAAACCATGTCACTTCAATGTTTTGGTGGGGTCATGGACCTTTTTCAAACAAAAAATAATTTACATGAATGTTTTTCAAACTTTTTTTTTTCAGGGACGAAAATCAAAACTGACTCAAATTACAGACACTACATTTTAATTACTATGTTAGGATATAAAAAAATATAATTAAACGAAGTCAAAACAAGTTATGTATCCCAAAAAAAAGTCAAATCAAGTTATGTGTATTGGTAATTGATTCAGTTTATTGAAAGACAATTATATCAACCTTATCTCACTTTTTCATATATTTCATCGTTCCTAAGATACATATTTGTGTATGTTCACAAAGTATCTTATGGTAAAATATTTTTTATATTTCTAAAGTACATAGCCATATAATATCATTATCCAATACGAATATGTTTTCAATTTTAAATTGTCAGGACGTCATATGTTATGAACTGTTTAATTATTTACTATGACTCTATGAGCAATAGCTAGAAAAGGTTGCCTTTGGCATAGTCTAGATTGGCCTAGATAATATTTTTGTTATAAATAGGCAATACCAAGACTTGTGTATAAGACTATTTAGCTCAAGAGCTCAATTTACATGTCACCAAAACGCATTTTAGCTCATTGCACCTCAACTAATCATCAATTAATTCCGAAGAAACAAAGGCTAGATAATGCCTAAAAATAAGTCTATGATATATCAAAACTTGGTCTTTGAAATTTTTAAACAAATTAGACTTATTTATGACCTATTTATGTAAAACTTGAGTCGATCCAATCTATTCTGAAGTGTTTATTTTGTTTTACATGTTTTATATTATTCTATAGTATTATTACTACTGTATTGGTGGTGAATGACCTTGAAGTGTTGTGTTGACTATTCACTCATACCTTAACTTTGGTGGGCTCCTTCCATAGTGGGGGTAATACGACTGATAATGGATTGGACATAACTGGAATGGACCACACAGCCACGAGACAGCAGTGCTACACGACAACAACCCGAGCCCACCATGAGATGGTTGGACACGTGAAGTGAGCATGGGCTTGGGCCCACATTGTAGCCCATTTGATTATGACAGCGCGTGCGTGATACAAAACAATCGACATCTTTTTCGCGTTTCCGTGTTGCGTCGCATAAAGAAGATAAACAAACACCAATGCAGCAATGCTATCCATATCAGTTTTTCTGTTTTCTTAAATCAGATAATATTTAGACAGTTTGGTTGTTTTGATGCTTATAATTGAATGAGACACAATTGTATCTAGTTTATCAACAAACATTTGCATCTTCCATGGGTCAAATGTGCCTATAAAAATCGTTTCTGTCTTTAGATTTATGAAGGGTGTAATTATTTAGTTTAAATATATTTTAGTTCCTATAAAATTTACTACTTTTATCTTTTAGTCTCTACATAAATTTTAGCAGCCCTCCCATTGGGTAGACTATTAGTCTGAACCCACAATGAATTGCCAAGTGAATGTTGAGCAACATATGAAAGAGAAGATAAGATGCATATATCTAATGTCTTAAGATTTGGGTAAACATGTGGTGCATAAATTCATCTGTGTAGATGCTATTTGTTAAGGAATGTATGAGACGAGTTAGAAATCCCACATTTATTGAAAAAATGGATGTTCAACCACATATAAATGAGAGGACCCATAATTAACTCTAGTGCATTAAGATTTTGGGTTAAGATGTGATGACAACTCACTTGTGTGGTTACTCTTATCGAGTGTGGTGATCCCATAAGCTCAAATCACGACCCAACAATGTATCAACAAGTGACTGGCTCTTTATATAGAACATCTTCCTAACCATGGGTTCTCATATGGTAGTACAAGTATACGTGGATAAAAAAATTCTTTTGAGGAAAGGTGAAATGACTCACACTTGAAGGGGAGGTTGTTGTGGCAAGTGTAAGGTGATTTAGAAGTCTCACATTGCTTGAAAAAATGAAGGCCGACAATAGTGAGACGACTCATAAACTTGAAGCCTTAAGGTTTTAGGTTAATATATTGTGTCTAACTCGTTTGTGTGATTGCTCTTACTCCAATGTGTATGATCTCTCAAGATCTAGTCATAATCCAACGCCATTAGTTCAATACGATGATTCACCAAAGTGATTTAAGGCTCTCTTATATGTCCCAATAGTGGTGTCAAAGCTTGATTCAAGAAGTGAATAGTCTCACACTTGAAAGAGAGATTGTTGGATCGATGTATCATGTGTGACTTCGAAGACTCGTAGCAAATGAAAAGTTAATGTTGGGCTACATATATGCAAACATATCCATATACTTAATGCTTTGGTTTTTTTTAACGAAGATGCTCTTGGTGAGACATGCTAAAAAATAGAAAATTGTTAAAACTTCTTTTAAACCTAAAAACATAGTTTTCATCTCCAAACCATTAGAACTTCTTAACATTGAACTATTTAGGTAAGTTAATAATGCCTCTTTCAAAGGGAAAAAGCATAGAGTAGTCATTGTTGATAAGTTTAGTAGATGAACTTTTTTATATTCACTACATTAACATAATTATCAATATTAAAAAAAAAATGTAAGATATTTGATACGTTAAAATGCGAGTTGAAAAACGTAAGTTTTAACCTCTTAATACTTAATGATCGCACCCTTGAAAAAAAAAACACTTAATGATTGTCAATTTTGTCAGCATGCTCTTTAGAACAAAATCAATACCAAACAAGATTTTTTTCTCCTTTCAAGAAAAAAAAAAGATTTTTTTCTTTTTGACAATCTATACCAAACAAGATTTATAATAACGGTGAAATCTTCACACTTAATTTGATTTAATTAGTTCAGCGATTTTTTCTGAAAGAAAATCAACAGTTGAATAATGACTAATAGATAAAGAAAAAACATAAAAACTAGTTGAACTAACTCCGATAGAAATGAGTTTTCTAGAGGCTTTTAGCTTGGTTTGAGCTTAGCCCCTTTCTTTATGAAAAAAATAAATAAATTAATTTCAACTTGTTCAATTCAATTAGGTTTTGTAACAAAAAAAAAAAAAATCAATTAGGTACTACAATTTAAAGGAAATAGAATTTGGGCGAATAGACTGATTTCTAATTCAACTGATTGAACTAGCTAATTGTGTATAATTTTTTAGAATATTATAAATTATTTTTAAGAAAATGCTAACAAGTGTGCTAATGACATTTTTTAAGGATCTAAGATAGTAAGTTAAAAATTTTGAAACTTTAAAATTTGTATATTTAATACATTTTAAATTGAAGTATTTAACTTTATAACGAATAATAACCGAGAATCGTTGAAGAGTGTTTTTAGAATACTCGTTAACGAAACTCTTATTTTTATTGAGAACTCAACTTCCTTAACCTAATCGTACTGTGGATAGATTACCATATATGACATTTCTACTTTATTGTCCTAAAATATTTCATGATGGGGAGAAGGGAAAAAAAATTAAATCCCAAACACGATCATTGACCTGCTCCTTCCTAATTATGTGTCTCATTTAAAATACAAAATGATATGTGTACCTCTTTATTTTCATGCATTCAATTAACGTATTGTTTTCTTTTTATCTTTTTCTTTCTATTATTCCTAACAACTAAATATGTCATTTTATATTAAATTTGTAGGTAATCTTTTCTAAAAGTGTACAAATCTCAAATGACCTCCCTAATAGGATAATAATATTTGTGCAATCATTTTATAACAATGTTTTGAACAAATTATTTTCTGACAAGTTTAGAACAATTTTCTTATTGACTTTTTTTTTTCTTTTGAATTAGGAAAAAAACAATATGGGGAGAGTAAAAATACAAATGAGAGTATGAAAAAAATATTGTTGCCTTTGTTTTACAACTATTATTACTTTAACCAACGTCGTGTTCGTCTTCACATTTCTTTAGTGTGCAAATGCATGTAGACTATAAAACGGTTTTTTTAATGAAGTTTTAAGTTTGATTAAAATTATAAATGTAAATGTTTGTTACTTTCAAATTGTAATTAACAATGTTTATCTTTTTCAATTACATCAACAATATAACAAATATAATATAAAGTTTATTTTTTTGTAAGTAAAATTCTTATACTTTTAATGGCATCAATAATATAACATTGTTATAGACAAATTAGTTTAAAAGTCATGGCAACATGTTCTTTAAGTACATTGTTTAAAGAATCTATCGTAAAAAATCTTGTTTAAAAATTGTTAGTATAAGTCCTCGAGATATTTTCTAAGTATATTTTATACAACTTTTAATGCAAAAGTTACAATTTTTACTTGTTTAAACAATATCATGAGCATATTTGTTAGTATTTTTCCTAGTTTTTATGGTGGTGGTCGGAACTTAAACCCCAAAACTTACTTTTTTCTAATTTAAGAATATAGCAAAGAATGAGAAAGTTATTCCAAAAATTTTCTATTATATGCTCCTTCTTTTTTATTTTTTAGATTCAATAGATAATTAATGTATCTAAAAGATACATTGATTATTTAATGAAGGTAAGAAGAAAGTTATTTATAGATATATATGACCAGTGGAATATAGTGTAAAATAAATAAAATGATGGGAAGAAACTAGAAAGGAAGTATATAATATACGCTGACATAAACAAGTTGACTGCCTTTAAAAATAAAAAATTGACTGGAAAAGTTACTATATATACTTGACAAAAAAGAAAAGAAAAACACGGATACAGATACAGCTGGAGAAAAGGAGGGGCACCCCATCCAATGGGAATGGGGAAAGAGATCCGTGATCCCGTTAGAAAAAGACACTTCTTTTTTCTCAAAATAGATTTCAATCAAACAGTGAAATATGATTCATTTTACAGTACAGATTCTAATTCTACACCAGATTAATAATACTATCTACTAAAAAAGCCCTTAAAGTAGTTCTCCTTTCTTTAACAAGCAAAAGTAAAAAACCGGCTTTTTTACTCCAGACAAATCTTCAATTCAAGTCCATGCAAGCTTCTTTACCATGCTCGCGCCAAATCTAACCAATTCGCCACTTTTCATCCTAATAATAATAATCAACATTATTAAATCAGTTGATCCAGTCGACCTATAAAGGCCTCATTAGTGGGCGATGCGTAAATATATCTGTCTTTGTCTCTGATCATTGATGTTGCCCTAATCTGAGGGACTCAACTTATCTGAACTTTTAATTAGCAATAAAAACAAAATAATCAACGGTTCCCACAGAATCATCATTAGTATTATTCTAACACATTGAAACCATATGATAGGAGATTCATACTCCTCTGTTTACTAAAACGTGGGAACGACGCCGTATGGACAGTCCATTAGCATAGATGCAGGAACTGCGAGAGGATCAGCAGAGTTATAGAGACGGTCCACATCCGAGTCAATTTCGGTTCGTTTAGCAAACCGGCCTTTAATTCTAGGCCGGGTTTCTGCATATGCTTTTCGTGAAGCGTAACGAATAGTCTTCTCGAATTTTCGGTTCTTTCTCTTCTCTCTGTACCTCATAACCCTCGCTTCACGATCCATTCCACATAATTGTGTTGCTCCTTGGTTACTATTCACACCCCCTGAAACCATCGATTCCGATCCGAAATTGTATGATATCTCTGACACGGTGTTTCCGTCTGGCACCACTCCTACGTCAAGTGAAGATGACGAAACCTGCTAATAACGGATCAAATCATTATTAATTAACTTCTAATGGCACTTATTACTTTTAATTAATTACTAGATTAAACAATACTTACGCTATGGCTAATAGAATGTGATGGATAGTTAAAGGAAGATAGCTTCGATCTGCAAAAATCGATGTCAAAGCAACCTTCTGAGTTATGATTCATCATCGGCACCGGAGTAGGTTTAGTTTGAACAGGAACAACGCTATCGTTCATCGCGTTGCTGCAGTTATTGTTCTGGAAATTGTTTGAGTAATCAAAATCGAGAAACGGATCCATATCAGAGAAGAACATCTCTCTAGTTTTGATATCTTGAGTTTCATTGAGTTTGGATCCAAAATTAGGATTCGGAATAAGCCACGCAGCTGCTTCAGCATCATCTTGACCGTAACCGTCGTCTGTAGGAACAACGAAATTGAAGGACGCGGCTGCTGCTGCTGCAGCGGCGGTGGAGGATTTGACTACGGATTCAGCGGAGTCAAAGAAAGGTTCGACGGGGACACGTTCGTGACGGCGAGCGAGTGGATTGGCAGAGTGGATGTCGGAATCGCACGTGACGCAGAGAGCAGCAGCGTCAGCTTTGCACGTGACGGAAGCTGGTGCTTGTTCACAAACTTCACACATCCAAACGCGGTCGTGGCGGGAAGAGAGTTTGTTAGCAGAGTGAATGGTGGAATCACAGTTGATGCATAGAAACGCAGAATCAGAACGGCAAAAAAGCGCGGCGGGAGTAAGCTTGCAAGAATCACATAGCTTAGGTGGCACACTCCAGCCGCTTCGAAAACTCTTCAGTGCTCCTCTTTCAATACCCATGTTATGTTCCACTACTAATGAAATCGCTTATTTATTTATTTATTTATTTTTGTTACAAACGCGCTTCTTAGCTTAGCTTAGCTTATTTGAAGAATGGGAGGAGGATAATGTTGTTGTTTGAATGAAGAGTTTGATTTCGTTTTTGTAATATGTATAGTCAAGTGACTGGTCATAGAGAGGAAATCTAGGTAATGACGAATGAAAAGGGGACACGTGGGTGAGTATTGGCCATGTAAATGGTTCGCTCAAAACAACGAAGTATTAAAATATTAGATTATTAGATATGTATTGGGGAGTAGTAGTTGTCATCGTGTTTTGTCTGTGCCGACGTGGGACCTCCACGGATGTACATTTAGATGCAATCAAAGCTAAGCTATTATTTATTTATTTATTTATTTATAAGAGATGGGCAGTAATAAAAATAGTAAAGTAAACATAAAGGACACGAGGATCAACCTCATCTTCTTATCTTCAACTGTCAACTATCGACTGAGTAAGAGAAAAGGAGTACATGTTTGATGTCACTCAGTTCAGTTGCCAAAACTACAGTAGTCCACTATAATTAAATTTGATATTTTCATAAATTAAATTTATTTATCTCTAAAATTTAGAGAGAAAATCAAAAGAGATATAAACAAATGATGGAAGAAGGGAAAATAAATAAGATCCATAAAAATCATTACTTGTTTAATAGATTTATTTTGTCTCATTTCCACAATTTTAGTATCTTAAACAACCACAAATCGATCGTTGTTAAGTTGTAAAGACTTGTTTATTTTGCATATATAGCTTATTTTACATATATAAGTAAATTTATCGTGAATATTTTTCTTATGAGTTAACTTTACTAGTAAGTTCATTTAAAAATTGGCTTGGCACCGTTCAAACCATTGTGCATATCCCATGTCAATATTCAACATAGATTCATTTTTGTTGTTTTTGTCATAACAATATCTATCACAAAAAATTTAAATATATAGCAACAAACTCTTGAATTATATTATAACTTAAATGTCAAACTTAACAAAACCAATATTAACAAATGAGTTAAGTCTTAAAAAAAAAGAACAACAAAGAGTGTTGTCAATTGTCGTTAGAATTTTATGTCTTAAAGCGGATTTCTTTTATATACAAAAAGTCTAATGCCATTTTTTTGTACATGGATTTCTTTTTTTAAAAAAACTTAACATATTTAAACTAACAAAAATACAATAATGGTTAAATTGAACGTCATGATTTAATTTAAATTCCAACTTCTCTATTTATATACGCGAGTATTCAAATAATTATTACTATTTTTTCTATCAAACAAAACAAATATTACATGATACCAAAAAATAATTGATATTTTCTTCACGTTACCTAATGAACATTTATTTCTATCAATCATAGACCTAAACATTGATCAGGAGACACGATTGAGAAGAGGCAACACGCTCAAGCTGGCACTGAGAGCTAACAACCAGCCCACATGGGATAAAACGAAACACAACAGATATTATTATTCTCATAAATTAAAAGTATGTTCTTCAATGCCTAAAATAATTTATTTTTTTAATCATTGCATGCTAAAAGTTTTTGTAAATATTTAATTTTGTACGATATAAAAAACGTGTAAAAACTTGACAAAAAAACGTGTAAAAATATGTGAAAGTAGCATTTCAGAAAATGAAATATAAAGGGATTATGATATAAAATAACTAAATATTTTTTTATTTCATAGGATATCATCACTCAATACGTAAACACAAAAAAATATAATATGCATCCACTCCGTTCTTAAGGATTTAGGATTTCTCTATTTTTTATCTTTATTATTATAGTTTTAAAGAATTTTAAAGTGTATATTAAATAATTGTATTTGATTAATCACATTATGGAGGATCTTAGACATAAAAATCAGGACCAAGATATAAAGCATATGCAAGAGTTGTCTTCGCATTAGACTTATATAAATGTTGTTTGATCAAGTTTACATCAAATATCAAGAGGAAAGGCTGAAGAAAGAACGGGCTCAATCTGGTTCCTATATTCCAAGTTTGATACAATACTATTGATCTTGGTAAACAGTGTTCTATTATTTCCACTTCCAATTGATATCTTTTATTTGTGTTTTGGAGTTTTGGTATATTTATTTCTTGTTTTTACTTGTAACTTATCTTTTTCCCGATTTTCAAATATTTTCTTTCAAAATGACGATGATTCACTTTGATTATTTGAGAAGTATTTCAGAAAATATCAAATAAAATGGAAATAAACATAGTTACGTTTGCATGTATTCTACACAAGAGGGAGGTATTATTAACTAATTATAGGAAGAGATACATAGTAAATGTGAAATGGTGGGTGTCTCTATCAAATTAGATCGAGGGACCTATAAGGAAAAGTCAAATGATGCAAGGGGGATAGGAAATGATCTGCTTGGGATAGAGAC
>Ga0209282_1001566_pt1 | contig 12628 bp, 6 predicted proteins | sample Mtrugardesep15_FD_187529 | JGI IMG/M metagenome (GOLD analysis project Ga0209282, IMG submission 187529) | Root nodule microbial communities of legume samples collected from California, USA - M. trunc garden sep15 (SPAdes) (version 2) | ecosystem: Host-associated > Plants > Roots > Nodule...
TATATATATATATATATATATATATATATATAATCGATAATCGAGTCATCTCATGAACCTAACGAGTCGAACTATATGTAGCTCAAATTCAGCTCCTTTAATTAACGAACTTAATTTTCAGCTCAAGTCCGACTCGTTAAGTTCATGAATCAAGTTCAACGGACTAAATATCGAGTCGAATGTCGAACTATAATCGAGTTGGTTCAGTTCATTGTCAGCCCTACTTGTACACCTAACATATTTAAGTCAAATAAACTTTCTTATTTATGTCAAATTGGTTACAATGCGTTAGAACACTAATTCCCATCCCTGATGTAGCACCGTCCACCCCATGCGCGATTCACAACAATATAAAAACAAAGCAGTTAAGAAGATTCTGTGTCTTCATCACGTGAATGTTCCTCCATTTCTGAGACAAATTTTATTGGCACCCCATTGTGATACTGTTGCATCACCAAAACAGATGCTGTTGTGCGGAAATCTTGTGATGCCAACAAGCCACAAACAGGTCCTAATTCTGGGCACTCGCTTCTTTCAAGAGCAAAGACCAATTCACTGGCTGGCCTTCGACCCACAAGAAATAGGTTGCAGAAATTAATCTCGCGGATGGTAGCAACTGTTTCTGCAGCATCTTTTATTATTCTTTCTTCATAGATAATTGAGTCATCACTGGCTGTTTTCAGCTTAAATTCAGCAAGAAACTCGTCATCTTCAGAATCTGACATTGAATTACTGCTAGAAGAGTCTCCAATGTCAACTTTGGTAATCTGCCCTACAATATTAGGTTCCACTAAGAAGCGAATAACCACTAATCTTATGCCAGGGTGTTCGGCCATACGAGCTCCATAAGCAAGAGCTTCACGGTCATCACCACCACCAAAGAAAAGCACAACAATGCAATAGGAAACTTTACTTGCAGACACATGACATGAACCACCGAGCCCACGATCAACAAAAATTCCAACTGAGCACGGTGCATGCTCTAGTACCCTTTTGTTAACCAATCGAAAATCGTTTCTTATAATGCCTAGTGAACCGTCTAATCTTTGTTGCTTATGAAATGGAAGAATGATGACTGCGGCTCTCTTTCTATCAGCAGTTGCACAGATGTCTTCATGAATGTTCGCCATCGATGAAATTGCTATCATTGGCCGGACACACACTTGGCTTAGTTTTTGGTAAGCCTCGAACGCCACAATCACATGGACAGGATCTCCATGGCAACCTTTATCCCAAAACGGCAACCCGTTTTGTCTTACCTTTTGTGCCATTAGTATTGATGAGGACCTCTCACAAAATTCTTTAAGGTGCATTGCATAGACACAAAGTGTGTCATGCTTCTTGATTCCTCTTGAAGCCTCGATCAAGTTTATCACCGATGGAATATTCCTTGAACCATGGAAACAGGCAAGAATCCTCAGTTGGCCGTCTGCATTTTTCCTTTCAATTGTTCTGTATTTGTAATTAGATTTTCTCTCCTTCCTCTTATACGCAGCTAACACAAGAGGAGTGGTCATGAAGGTAGTAATGAGAGCCATAAGAACCATAATGGCGAAGGTCTGATCATTCAAAACCTGCAGATGCGTATATCAAATATCCATCGTGATGATCAGTAGGACGTGAACATGCAACCATATTAAATTAATTATAGGAATAATGGGAGTAAGAAAATAAATTCAAATACCTTTCTATCTTTACCGATGTTGAGGACAATTAATTCAACCAAGCCTTTACTATTCATCAAGAATCCAAGCACTAAAGACTCGTTGAAAGGTACTTTACATAGAAGAGACACTACAATAGTCCCAACAATCTTCCCAAAACAAGCCGTAAATGTAACGAAAACTAGAAGACCCCATGACTGCAACCCCTGAATGGTAGCTATGTTGGTCTTTAATCCACTTGACACAAAATAAAGTGGGAGTAATAGACCAGACACAAGATCCTCTATTTTCTCTACAAGAGCACCAGCAAACGCTCCATCTTTTGGAACCAAAATTCCAAAAACAAACGCGCCAAACATGGCATGAATTCCTATAGCATCAGTGACAAACCCAGCAGCCAGAACAGCAGCTAATGTAGCACATATGTATAACTCATCAACCGGCTCACCTTCGTGGCATTGTTGGGCCATCCATTTGAAAATTGGAAGGACAATGAGGATCGAACATATGACAAAACCACACCCACCTAAGAAGACCCACAATGACACAAATGGAGATTGGCTATTTCTTGATAAGGCGACGGCAAGAGCAAGAAGAATCCAGGCTGCTACATCATTAACTGCTGCAGCCGACATAGCCATTCTGCCGACACTAGTGGTTAGAAGTTTTAACTCGGCCAAAATACGGGCTAATACAGGAAAAGCAGTTATAGACAGAGCGACCCCCATATATACGAGAAATGCAGAAGTATTTACGCCTTTGGCAATCGTTCCTTGTAGAACAAATGATGAACCAATTCCTAGTGCAAAGGGTAAGCTTATTCCGGCAATAGCAATGGCAAGGACTCTACCTCCAGTTTTCCGCAGAGATTTAGGATCTAACTCTATGCCTGCTAAAAATAGAAAGAATATAAGGCCAAGGTTTGCTAGAGTATCTAATACTGGAAGACTCTTGGGTGGGAAAACTGCATGTAGATAGCTTTTATTCCGACCAAGCGCTGACGGCCCAAGTAGTATTCCTCCCTGTCATCATCAATAAGCAATCTTAACACACAAAAATAGAAGTTGAAAAAACCTCTGCTCTATTTTAGAAGGCAATTAGTAAGACTGCCCAAATGTGGATTTAATGAAGTGCCAAGTGTGTTTAAACTCTGCGACATAGAAAGTGGTTGCACATATGGTGCAATTTTAATTTCTCTTACACGTGCACATTTTGGCATGTATATTTCTCTAACATCTATTGTTGATTTAAGAATGATGAATTTTTTATAGTCATATTGCATTCTAATTTCTACATAAAAAATTGACTAAATATTAGACTTGTTTCAGAGTTTGGACAAGTAGATCATAGTTAAAACTCAAAACTGTGAAATTATATAAAAATGAAACAGTCAAGGCTCTTCTTATTGCATTGTTTGCCAATTTCCCCATTAGTTTCTAAGATATAAAATTTCTCACTAATATCAATTATTAATATCAATTTACAAAAAACAACTTCATTAGATTACACAAATACTTAAAAAAATAAAAAGAACTTACAACAATCTCTGCAATAACTCGAGGTTGTCTTAAAGGTTTTAGAAGATAGGCCAGTCCCCTTGTGACCACAAGAACAAGACATATCTGTAAAATAGCCAAGGGAAGTGCATAATCAAGAGGGTGATCTCCTTGAAATACACCATTAGACGCTGGCTGCATCGGAGGTGGGCAAACATTTCCAGATGTAGTATTGGAAGTCATTCCCATAGCTCAAATTCCACTAACAGTGGATCCAGTCACCTAATACTTTCTGCAGAAAGGACTCAAAATTACAGACATCAGAAACTGATAAAATTATGACCTAAAAATAGCATTGTAACACCAACACTTCTGATGAAAGGCGTGTCTAGTATTTGAGACACGAGACAACACATGTCATTACATTCAATAAATTCATTTTTTCAAATTTTAACCAGTGTTAACGTGTTTGTGTCAGTGTCGTGTGTCCGATGTCCATGTTTGATAGAAAAATAGTCAATGACAACATGCATTGCAAACTCCAAGAACAAAATAACATGCAACAATTCTTCCTAACCAGACAAACTATTGTCGTGTCGTAAATTTTCTTGGTTTTCAGCCTGTCAGTTGCTTATGAGGATTAAACTTGCACTCTGGAAAGTTACTGAGCAAGCTCACATCCAAAAATAACTTTAAACTAACTTAACTGAGTTAGAAAATGCATCATTCATTTTCCTAAAATATGGTGTGAAACATTTCAAGTGGAAAAGCTTAACAAAAGAAAAGAAAGCCTAAAAAAAGTACCTATTTAACCTGTAGTGGTGAAGGAGAGAAATAAGAGGAAAAGATGCAGAAAGGGATGTTGAGAATCAATCACAGCACAAACTAGGAAATGTTTCCACTTTAAGTCGGCTTTGGGGGGTTTAAATAAAAAAACAAGTTTCAAAATTGTCGGCTTGGGGCCACACGCCGAAAACTCTTATAAAAGGGAATAAGGTTTAATTCCCCATTTAGCATTTTAAGTCCCACCGTCTTAATTTTAAATGATCCAATTAACAAGTGGAAGAATTAGGTTTCTCACGTATCTCACTTAGGCGGAGAAGTTGACATAATGTACTCATTGCACTGTACTTGAAGCATATTGGAGGCTACAAGAAAACAAATATTTCCTTTAATCATAGTACTATCATGGAAGTGTAGGATTCTCTATATTTTATAAATGAAATTGGCATGTACTCATTGCTCGGTATATTCTCCTTAGGACCACCGGAGTACACCTCATTTATATATAAATTTTCAATAGAAATTTCTATTAAAGATTAGTGACTCTAATGACAATACATTAATTAAGACTTCAACGAAAAATGTTTAAATATGGTTTCACTAACTTTACATCATTATACAAAAGTAATTTATTTATTAAATTATAAATTATCTCTTAAAATATTACACTCTTCGGTCACTATTATAAGCAAAAATCAATATTTTATATTCATTCAATTAATGATGTATGTGGTCTTTATTATAAACCATATACATCATTTAATGAATGAATCAAAAATGTTGATTTTTGCTTATAATAGTGACCGGAGGGTGTACTTCTTTTGAAAGTAGAATCAACTTAAGCATATTTTATTACTTCTTTTAAATGTAGGACTTGTTAGTTGCTCAGGAGAGAGATGGTCATTATATAGTTGCCCATATTCTCTTGCGCTGCTTTCAAACAATTTATACCACTAAGCCGGTTATTAATTATTGTTAATTCTTGAAACTGTTTAATATATATTCCATTGAAGTTTGGCACCCCAACAAAGTAACTGAAGATCCGTCATTGTCAATGAAATATTGTTGTTTTAAGGATAGAAAAATCCACCTCTTTTATTCTCCTCCAAAACTTCTTTGTCCTTTGAAGATGAGTGATCATGTTTTCGCAATAGTTTTTATATTACAAATTTAGTAGTGGTTAATTAAATAAGATGAATGAAAAGTTCTAACCAATGTCTAAGTTTTTATGAGATAGTATTTTTTTTGGGGGAAGTTTTTGTGAGATAGTTAAAGGGTAGAACTAATTAAATAAGGTGAATGATAATAGTTTTTTTTTCGGTTACAAAAATGTTGATAGTCTTTTTTTTACTACTAAAAAAAATGTTGATAGTTAACTATGATAGAAGATCTAAAATCTATTAAAAAGGTTAAAAATGCAACAACGTAAATATTAAGAATTATAATAAAATCTAGTTAATATACATGTTTTTTAGTAAAATTATTGCATAACATTTCAAAATATATATTGTATAGCCGTTTTTTTAATCTCTTTGCATAACATAAATTTTAATTTGGGTACGCAAAAGTGAAGAGTTGCAAGGTTTTAAGTGAGATTAGACATTCATTTAATTGATAAAACGAAGAGTTGTAAGTTTTTAAGAAAGGAAGAGAACTGTAAAATGTCACATCAGCATAATCTTTACATATGAACAATTCAAGGTTCAACTATATATTCATATAAAAGATAGATAGATAGTAATCCGTGGTAGAATTAGGTATCTTCTTAGTGAGGAGGAGGAGGTGGTGGCATGGAGTCTTCTTTGGATGACCTATTAAAATGGATGCCTTTATTTTATCTGCTTTATAATAAAAGGGATGGACACTGTTTGCACTTGTCAAAACGAAAATTAACTGTTTGCAAGGGAAAAAAAATGTATATTCACCATAGAGGAAAAACTGTGTGACCTCAAGAGACATCAAATTGCAAAGTCATGGTAAAAGTTTTGAATTACATAAAAACTGTTTTGAGTTTGAACATATACATCCATAACACTTTATTTAGTGTTTAAAATCTAAGCAATTTAACTATATTTTCTAAATATCTATACAATTCATCAAAAACTTTAAAATTAGTTTTATTAATCTTATAATATACTCCAAATTTTAATTTTACAAATTTTTTAATCCAAAAAGTAAAAGAAAGTGGATGACTTAACTATGACACAATATATTACGATGCTTATTATCAATTATACATACTTTTTTGACACAATATGGTTAATGACACTCACAAAAAGCATCGATGTAGGTGCTCATAGTTTCTTTTTACCCCAGAATTGCTTTGAGAAAAAATAACCTGCCAAAACCACGGTGAAGGCTTGTAAACCTGAGTCAATGAGTTGAAATGCCAATCCAAACAGGCAATTAGTCCCTTTTTATGTGAAAATAAAACTTCACTCCCAAAAAACTAGCTCTAAGATATTTTGATATTATATTAAATGGGTTTAAACTTCACTCCCAAAAACTAGCTAAAAACTAAGTATGTTCAGCCACATATATACATCTAACGATTCAAAAACCTTAGCAATATATGACTTTAATACAACTTCAATAAAGAGTTGAATCTCCGTTTAAAATTAATGCGAAAGAAACGAAGAAAAATAAGCTTTTACGTAGACGATAAATCAATAATCGCAACGAAAATATAGAGTATTTATATTCAATTCAGTAGAATAATTTGTTGGACGCCTAACAAATTTTAGTCAAATAAACTTTCTTATGTAGAATCGGGTCCAATGCAGGTTAGAAATCTTATGCCCATCCCAAGTTTGTGTTCCGCAACTAAGCTATAACAGAAGCAGATTCTGTGTCTCCTTCATGTGAATGTTCCTCCATTTCTGGGACCAAATTCATTGGCACCCCATTGTGATACTGTTGCATCACCAAAACTGATGCTGTTGTGGGGCAATCTTGGGATACCAACAAGCCACCAACAGGTCCTAGTTCCGGGCACTCACTTCTTTCCAGAGCACAGGCCAATTCACCGATTGGCCTTAGACCCACAAGAAACAGATTGTAGGAATTAAACTCGTGGATAGTAGCAACTGTTTCGGCAGCATCTTTTACTATTTTCTCTTCATAGATAACGGAGTCATCACTGGCTGTTTTCAGCTTAAATTCCGCAAGGAACTCCTCATCCTCTGAGATTGATTTACCGCTAGATGAGTCTCCAACGTCAACGCTGGTAATCTCCCCTAAAATAGTAGATTCCACTAAGAAGCGAATAACCAATAATCTTATGCCAGGGTGCTCGGCCATACGAGCTCCGTAAGCAAGAGCTTCACGGTCATCACCACCGCCAAAGAAAAGCACAGCCACACAATAAGAAACATTACTTGCAGACACATGACATGTACCACCAAGTCCGCGATCAACAAAAATTCCAACTGAGCATGGTGCATGCTCGAGTACCCTTTTGTTAACAAATCGAAAATCATTTCTTGTGACGTCTAGTGAACCATCTAATCTTTGTTGCTTATGAAATGGGAGAATGATGACTGCAGCACTCTTTCTTTCAGCGGTAGCACATATGTCTTCATGAATGTTAGCCATTGAGGAGATTGCTACCATTGGACGAACACAAACTTGACTTAGTTTCTGGTAAGCCTCAAATGCCACAATAACATGGTCCGAATCTGCACGGTGACCTTTATTCCAAAATGGCAACCCATTTTTTCTTACTTTTTGTACCATTAGTATCGATGAGGACCTCTCGGAAAATTCTTTCAGGTGCATTGCATACACACAAAGTGCGTCACACTTCTTGATTCCTCTTGAAGCCTCGATCAAGTTTATCACTGATGGAATATTCCTTGCACCATGGAAGCAGGCAAGAATCCTCAACTGGCTGTCTGCATTTTTCCTTTCAACTGTTTTGTATTTGTAATCAGATATTTTTGCTTTCCTCTTATACGCAGCCATCACAAGAGGAGTGGTCATGAAGGTAGTAACAAGAGCCATGAGAACCATAATAGCAAAGGTCTCATCATTCAAAACCTGCAGATGCATACATCAAATATCCATCACAGTGATTCATAGGATGTGAATATGAACCAGATTATACTAAATAGGGAATAGTGAGAGCAAGAAAATTCAAATACCTTTCGATCTTTACCGATGTTGAGGACAATTAATTCAACCAAGCCTTTACTATTCATCAAGAATCCAAGCACTAAAGACTCGTTAAAAGACACTTTACATAAAAGCGACACAACAATAGTCCCAACAATCTTCCCAAAACAAGCAGTAAATGTGACGAAAACTAGAAGACCCCAAGATTGCAGCCCCTGAATGGTAGCTATGTTGGTCTTCAATCCACTTGACACAAAATAAAGTGGGAGCAATAAACCAGACACAAGATCCTCTATTTTCTCCACAAGAGCACCAGAAAATGGTCCATCTTTTGGAACCAAAATTCCAAAAACAAAAGCGCCAAACATGGCATGAATTCCAATAGCATCTGTGACAAACCCAGCAGCCAAAACAGAAGCTAATGTAGCACATATGTATAACTCATCGATCGGCTCGCCTTCATGGCATTGTTGTGCCATCCATTTGAAAATTGGAAGGACAATGAGGATCGAACAAATGACAAAACCACACCCAGCTAAGAAGACCCACAGTGAAACAAGAGGAGACTGGCTATTGCCTGATAAGGCAACAGCCAGAGCAAGAAGAATCCAAGCCGCTACATCATTAACTGCTGCAGCCGACATAGCCATTTGTCCGACACTGGTTGTTAAAAGTTTTAACTCAGCCAAAATACGAGCTAATACAGGAAAAGCAGTTATAGACATAGCAACTCCCATATATACGAGAAATGCGGAAGTATTTACATCTTTGGCAATTGTTTCTTTCAGAACAAATGATGAACCAATTCCTAGTGCAAAGGGTAAGCTTATTCCAACCATAGCAATTGCAAGAACTCGACCTCCAGTCTTCCGCAGAGATTTAGGATCCAACTCTATGCCTGCTAAAAATAGAAAGAATATGAGGCCAAGATTTGCTAGAGTATCTAATACTGGAAGGCTCTTGGGTGGGAAAACTGCATGTAGATAGCTTTTATTCCGTCCAAATGCTGATGGCCCAAGTAGTATTCCTCCCTGTCAGTAAGCAGCCAGCCATGACACACATTACAATCATAAAGTAGTTTGTAACTTGTAAGCCCTCCCTCCCTTCCAAAATAAAACATATACTGTAATAACCCCTCCTTTCCCCATTCAAGCTCTATGTAATACAAGTTGCAAAAACCTTTGCGCTTTTTTAGAGGCAAATTGTAACACTAAGTGTTGATTAAATGAAGTGTCAAGTGTATTTAATTTCCTCTCAGTATAGAAAGTGGTTTTGCAAACAATGCAATTCTAAATTCTTACCCGTGTGCATATTTCTCTAAGATATATGCTGATTTAAGAACATTGAATTGGTTATAGTCATTGCATTCTTCATCGAAAATTTGACTAAATATTATACTTGTTTTGAGTTTGGACAAGTGGAACACAATAAAGACTAAAAATTGTAAAGTTATATAAAAATGGAACACTAAGACTCCTATTGTTGTATTGCATGGCAATGGCCTAGTGACTCTTTGCTTGTCTGAAAAGCAAAGGATATCAGATTTTATCCCCAGCGAGTCTTATTGCTCCCTCTAAATCAGAGTTTCCCCATACTAGTTAAGTTCCAAAGAAATCCATTATAACCAAAAAGAAAATTAAAATAAACTTCTTGCAAATATTCAATTATTTATATTAATTAATAAAAAATAACTTCATTATGGCAGTTGTTATATTTAAAGAAAATAATTAAAGAACTTACAACAATCTCTGCAATAACTCGAGGTTGCCTTAATGGTTTTAGAAGATAGGCCAGTCCCCTTGTGACCACAAGAACAAGGCATATCTGTAAAATGGCCAAGGGAAGTGCATAATCAAGTGGGTGATCTCCCTGAAATACACCGTTAGATGTGGACTTCATTGGTGGTGGGCAAACATTTCCAGCTGTAGTATTCGAAGTCATTTTGACAGTGCGAATTCCACTGCTAAACAGTGGATCCACCTATCTATTTTCTGCAGAAAGAAAAACATGTTTCCCAGACATTAGAAACTGATAAAATCAAGACCTGAAAATAGTCAACGACAACATGCAATGCAAGTTCCAAAAACAAAATAACAAATGCAAGCACACATCCAAAAATAAAATGTCACTCACACAAAAACATGAACAACTCTGTTATGCAACACAATGGAACCATAACAAACTTAAACTAACTTAACTGATACTGCTAACTCTCTTACACAAGCAAGTAAGAGATCAGTTTGGTTTAATTTTTGGGAGAAAATAAATCCGAACCAATAAAAAATAGTTGCTTTTGTTTGGTTCGATTTTACAATATTTTCTCAGTGAATCCGAATCAAACCAAACTGATGAAAAACGGTTTGGTTCGGTTCAATTGGATTGATATTTTTATATTTTTAAAAACTAAAAATAAGAAAAAATTCAAACATTATAGATTTTTTACACCATCAAAATAAATACATAGGTTACAGTAAAAAATACATCATTCCAACATATTTTTTTACTAGAAAACTATGAATATAGTGTGAAATAATAATAAAATAGAATGGTTTGTTTCATTTCTAGATTGATATGTTTTGAACGTGAAACCGATATCCGAATCAATATTGATTTGGTTTGGTTTATACCTGAACATGTAAGTTTGGATTGGATCTTAGAATTCATTTGTCATTGGTTTGTTGTGAATTAGAAAATGCATCATTCTTTTTTCTCTGCAAAAATATGGTGCGAAACATTTGATAAATTAATCGTATAAAAAACAATGATAAACATGGGATTACTAGTTAAACTTAACAAAGCTTGTTGAAAATAGACGCAGAATTACCACTGATTTACTTGATTGTTGCACATGATTTAATCAAAAACACAGAAATAAAAGAAAATAGTACCTGAAGAAGAAGATTTGGAGTAGTTTATAGTATTGCAGTTCAGGAGAGAAATAATAAGGAACAGAATGAATGAATGAATCGGAAATGTTTAAAAAACAACTTTTAAGTCAAAAAAAGAACTTTTTCTATCAAGTTTGAACCTCTAAAGTCAGCTTCAGGGGCCATACGGCCGAAATCGATTTAATCTTTTAAGTCCCGTTTTTATTTTATTTTAATTAATTAATCCATAAAAAGAGGCATGGACTCAGATGCTTGGACAGTTGGACTTGGATGGAATAGAGCCATGAAGATGAACCATTGATTTTTCATATTTAAGGTTGGAAAAGCTTCTTTGGAAACTTTAGTTTCTGACTTTCTGTGTCATTATCACGTCAACGTCAACCTAATACTAAAGCTGGTTGGTAACGTCTTCTTTTCTTTACTATTTTATTTTTTGAGATCTAAAGTTAAATACAAACAAACAAAGAATATCAATATGAAGGGTTCAAGATTGAGATGAAGTAAAGAAATCATAATTTCAAAGCGGATGTTAGGTTATTTTTAGGGATGGATTGAATTAGGATTGTAAGGATTTTAAAAGACTTTTTAACGATGGAAAAGTTTTGAGGTATTCAATCAGACTTTTTGTAATTTAGAAAAAGTTTTGTGGTATTTAATCAAAACTCTTTCTCATTTTAAAAAAGTCTTGAGCTATTCAATCAAGACTTTTCATCATTTAAAAAAAGTCTTGTGGTATTCGAAATCATTCAAATTTTGAAGGATTGTTTAATAAATTGGACCTTGATGAATTTTGTGGGATATTCTAGTGAAATTTTAGCATGAAAAAGTCTTTCATCAAAACATGAGATTTCTTATGATTGTTTTTTCTTTTAAAATTTTACTATCTCTCTTTCTTCTCCTCTCTCTTCCCTTCTCTCTCCCTCCCCCTCTCTCTCTCTCACTCACTAAAACCCTCTCTCTCTAAAAAAAATAGTCTGTATTAAAAATATTATGATAGAGAGTGTGTTGTAATCATTTCATTTCAATTAATCCTTAAAATTCGTAAAATCTTTTGAAATCTTATAAATCCATGAAATCATTTGAAATCCTTTAAAATCTTATGATGTAAATCCATTGAAATCTAAATTATAAATCCTGATAGTCTTTTAAAATTCTAAAAGTCATTAAAATCCTACAAAATCTTTTAAAATCCTCGAGATTTTTTTAAGCAAAAATTGTCCTTCAAAATCCTAATCCAATACACATTTTTGAGTATTTTTGTTTTTATATATTTGGTAAAATTGGCATTCTAAATATTTGGAATTTATTTTTTTTTCAAATTTTTAACTTATTGTTCCAAAAATTTGGTGCGGTGACAATAATAGGATATAGCTCCTCTAATGTGAGCAATTCACTTTAAAGTGTAAAGTGAACAATATTAACCGTTAATTACTAAATTAAACTTTGATATTGTTGGTATATCATAAAAAATCATGAGTTTCTTACAATAAAAACTCTTAATTTTTTCACTTTACATTTTACTCATTTTAGAGGATCTCTGCCTACAACAATAATACAATGTTTCTTCCTTAAGTTTTTTGTTTTTAGGGGCAATATGCTACTTAAGATATTTTTTGGGCAAAATGAGAAGTTGAGTGGTTTCTTCTATTCCATTCTAGGCTATAATGCCGATAGCAAAGTTGAG
>Ga0209282_1001567_pt1 | contig 12615 bp, 8 predicted proteins | sample Mtrugardesep15_FD_187529 | JGI IMG/M metagenome (GOLD analysis project Ga0209282, IMG submission 187529) | Root nodule microbial communities of legume samples collected from California, USA - M. trunc garden sep15 (SPAdes) (version 2) | ecosystem: Host-associated > Plants > Roots > Nodule...
AAATCATTTAAAATAACATATTCCATATCAGTGTTGAGTATAGTCATAAATCTCACCACCATACTAGTAGCAACACATTCTAACATTCTTTTTATCACACTCTTTAAATCAAAATTTATTTAAGGCCGACTTAATAAATTTATATAGACAATGTTATTATAAACTAATTAACAAAGATATAAACCCTCAATCATAAAGATATTGATTATGGATAAAAACTTGTATCCGTATTATTGATTGAATCATCCAAAAACTATGAAAAAAAAGACGAAAATAAGTGTTGGGAATAAAATATTATAGAAACTAATTTTTTAATTGTAAATATAATATTCTAGATATAAACTATTTTAATTGAAAATACAATATTCTAGAAGAAAAAAAATTTAATGAAATTTTTTTTTAGAGGAGAAAGATTTTTTTTTATTCAAAGAAATATATTTTTAATTGAAAATAAAACATTCTTTAAACAAATTTTTTAATTTAAAATTTAAGGTTTCGAATTCATGGCATCATCAGCGAAGAAAATAATCCTGAAGTGTTCTGATGGGGAGACTTTTGAATCGAAGAGGCGGTGGCAGTGCAATCCCAGACGATCAAGCATTTGATCGACGATGACTGCGCCAGCGACACTTGAATCACATTAGCGAATGCAACTGGCAAGATCTTGGCTACAGTTATTGAGTATTGCAAGAAACATGTTGATGCTGCAAGTTTTGATGAGCTTGAGAAGTGGAACGCTGAATTTGTCAAGATTGATCAAAATACTCTCTTGAGTCTCATCATGGCTGCTAACTTATTAGACATCAAGACAACATCAAGGACAAGACAACGGAGGAGATTCGCAAGATTTTCAAAATTAAGAATAATTACACCCTCGAGGAAGAGGAGGAAGTTCGTCGCGAAAAAACTGGGCTTTTGAATGATTATAGAATGAATCTGTAGTCAATTTAGTCTATAGTGTCGTAGTCAATTTCTTTTTGTTATGCTTGGTTTTATTCAAGACAGAACTAAAATGTGTTTTTTAATGATTATGGAATAAAGTTTTATCAATTATTATAGTTTCAATCTCGGTCAAGGATCTGTCATGAACCTATTGAGTTGGAAATTCAATTACCCATCAATTAGATTTAAATATGCTTAATAAATTTATATAGACAGTGTTATCATGCAGTATTTCAAAGAGTTATAAACCTTCAGTCATAAAGAAATTGATTATGGATAAAAACAATATCAGTCCATCAAAAAGTATTATTGATTGAATCATTCAAATACTATGAAAAAAAACACTAAAACAAGTCTTGGGAATAATTGGACTATAGAGATTCCAAAATTTGGAATAAAGCCTAGAGAACTCAGTTCATCAGGAAGTTGTTTCTGATGGACTTGATTGATTCAAAAAAAAATTATAATTCCTCTGCCGAGATATGAAGTAACACGGTAATACATAATGTGAGAAGTTGGTTCTAAAAGAAATTGATTATTGGTTTTTGAATAATTCTTTTTCTACGGTTCTTTATTTTCTGTTGCATTTGATAGAATATTTGTTAGAATATTCTTGTATTTATGTTACGTAGTCAACACATGTATTTATGCTTTGTATCTTTTCTATTCATAGGATAGTCAACACCTTCCTAATCTATTCTCCTAGAGTTAATCAAATCATTGATGTATAGATATTAGGCTTCCTAATTGGTCGCACATGACCATTGTATTTATAACTAATACTGATGAATGAGAAAGGAAAGCAAAACAATTACTTTCATGGTATACAGAGACCTAGGTTTCTTTCTAACACCTTCCTCCTGCACATAGTAGCCGCAGGCTTCTCAACCCTCTCTTCTCTCTTTCTTTTTCTCCCATCTGCAGCCATGACATCCATTCCTCCGCCTCCCTCCTCTTCACCAAAGAACCCTTTCCATCCGGCTCTCGCCGTAACCAACATCAAGAACCACATCCCCATTGTTCTTGAGATGGAAAACGTTCAATTTGGTACCTGGGTTGAACTTTTCAAAATCCATGCCCGCTCTCATAAGGTCATTCATCACATCATTCCTCCAGAATCTGGCAAGGAAAAGAAAACACCTGAAACTGATGATGAGATAGAACTATGGGCCACCCTCGATGCAACAGTTCTACAGTGGATTTATTCCACTATCTCCAGCGACCTTTTTGCTACTATCATTGAACCAGACTCAACTGCCATGGAGGCCTGGAATCGATTGAACAATATTTTCCAGGACAATCAAAATTCTCGTGCGGTCACTCTTGAGCAGGAGTTTTCCGCCACTCGCATGGAGGATTTTCCCACCTGTTCCGCCTACTGTCAGCGACTCAAGATGCTTTCCGATCAATTAAAGAACGTTTGAGCTCTTGTCTCTAATCAACGACTTGTTCTTCAACTTGTTTCCGGTCTCACTGATGCATATAAAGGGGTTGGAACACTGATTCGTCAGAGAAACCTTCTTCCCCAATTTTATCAGGTCTGTTCCATGCGTACCCTTGAAGAAGCCGACTTAATCAAAATGGCGGCCACCGGAGCACAAGCTGCCATGGTTGTGACACAACCAAAGGACCTTGTTGAACCCTCCTCTTACAATGACAATCGCGGCAGCAAGAGAAACAACAACCGCAATTCTGTCAACAAAAACCGCAACAGTTACGGCAGAAACGGAGGGTGTGGCCAACGTGGTGGCGAATGTGGCGGTAACCAATAGTCCCAACAAGCCAACACCTCACCTTGGCATCCTCCTACCTCTCCCTGGTAGCAATATCAATGGGGTTGGATGCCACCACCATTGGCACTCCCTCCTTGCCCATATCCAACTTCTCAATGGGCTCGTTCGAGTGGTCCTCCAAAGCAACCAAGGATATTGGGTCAACGCCCTCAGGCCTATGCAGCGACATCTTCTCTGGCACCTACAGATATTGAAGCCGCCACGCACACCATGTCACTCAATTCCCCCGATGGTCAGTGGTATATGGATACCGGAGCAACTTCTCATATGACGGCATCACAAGGTAATCTCTCGTCTTATTATAATATGAGCAATTGAAATCAAAATATTATTGTTGGTAGTGGACAACGAATTTCAATTCATGGTTATCGACAATCAACCCTTTCTACACCTACACAACCTTTAAAACTACAAAAAGTCTTACATGCCCCGCAAATTATTAAAAATTTAATTTCTGTGTGACATCTCACTACTGACAATAATGTTTCTATTACTTTTGACCCTTTTGGATTCTCTGTGAATGACTTTCAGACGGGGATGCCACTAATGAGATGTGATAGTATTGGGGATCTTTATCCCATTACCAACAGTAATCCAGTCTCCCATCCATCCACTTTTGCAGCTCTTACTTCCAATTTATGGCACAGTCGCTTGGGGCATCTGGGTTCCTTTGTTTTGAATTCTCTTAGCAAAAATAAGTTCATTGATTGTAACAATTTAAATTCATCTTTTGTTTGTGACTCTTGTTTTTTTGGAAAACATGTTAAATTGCCATTTTATGCTTCTCAATCTCATACTTTGATGCCTTTTGATATTATGCACAACGACTTATGGACCTCTCCTATTTTAAGCTCTGCTGGGCACAAATATTATGTCTTATTCTTGGATGATTACTCTAATTTTTTGTGGACTTTCCATGTTAGCAAAAAATCACAGGTCTACTATATTTTTTCATCCTTGAGTTCTCTCATTAAAACTCAATTTTCTAAAAGCATTAAATGTTTTTAGTGTGACAATGGACGCGAATTTGACAATGAGCTTTTTAAAAATTATTGCAATGCCAACGGCCTTATTTTTCGTTTCTCTTGTCCGCATACTTCATCTCAGAATGGTAAAGCGGAATGAAAAATGCGCACTATAAATATCATGATTCGCACTCTCCTTGATCACTCTTCTATGCCCACTTCTTTTTGGCATCATGCTCTTCAAATGGAAACTTATTTGTTAAATACACTACCACATAAATCCTTGAGTCACAAGTCTCCTACTCAGATCTTATATCACCGTAATCCCACTTATACACACCTCCGGGTTTTTGGTTGTTTATGCTACCCTCTGTTTCCTTCTACAAGTATCCATAAATTGCAACCTCGATCTACCCCATGTGTTTTCTTAGGCTACCCGTCCAATCACAAAGGTTATAAATGTTATGATTTGTCAAACAGAAAAATAATAATTTCGCGGCATGTAATATTTGATGAAACACAGTTTCCTTTTGCTAAGCTACATTTACCCTCCCATACTACATACAATTTTTTAGATGATACTCTACATCCTTTTCGTGTACATCATTGGAAAAATCAATTTTTGCAGCCTCTAGCTACAACCCCAACTACTCCCCCAAACATCAGTCATGTTTCGCCCCTCGTTATCCAAACTGACCCACCTCCCACAAATAACCAGCCAGTCAACCAACCTGCCAGGACCATAACAACACGCAACATGCATGGAATTTCAAAACCAAAGCGCCAATTAAATCTTTCGGTTTTGGCCAACGACCTCTCACCCTCTCCCATTCCAAAAAATCCAAAATTAGCCTTGTCCGACCTGCATTGGAAATCGGCCATGCAAGAAGAATTTGATGCTCTTATTAAAAATAAGACGTGGGATTTGGTCCCTCGACCTTGTGATGTTAATATTATTCGCTCCATGTGGATTTTTCGTCATAAAAAGAAATCTAACGGTTCTTTTGAGTGTTATAAGGCTCGTCTTGTTGGTGATGGCAGGTCTCAAAAAGCTGGAGTGGATTGTGATGAAACATTCAGCCCTGTGGTAAAACCAACAACTATCCGAACAGTTCTCAGCATTACCTTATCAAACTTCTGGCCCATCCATCAGTCAGATGTCCATAATGCTTTTCTGCATGGTAAGCTTCATGAGACGGTCTATATGCATCAGCTCATGGGTTTCCGCGATCCCACTCATCCGGACTATGTATGTCTTCTGAAAAAATCTCTATACGGCCTCAAACAGGCTCTTTGGGCGTGGTACCAAAGATTTGCTGACTATGTCTCCACCATAGGATTCCATCACTGCAAATCTGACCATTCCTTGTTCATCTACTGCAAAGGCACATACATGGCATACATTCTTCTATATGTCGATGACATTATTCTCACCACGTCCACTGACGATCTTCGTAAATCAATTTTACGCTTAATCATGAATCTACAACTTGAGACTTATTAGCGAGTTTGTGTGAACATTGGTAATCTTGGAATTTTATAATTCGGTTATGTAATAGGAATGAAATATGAGATCAACATGCAATAAATGTTGGGGGTTGAAAGCGATATACATAAGGACTGCGAAAAACTTTCTTAGAGGCCAAGGCAATTATGTTCGTATTCCAAGAAAATTCAAACGGTTTCATGGTGTCATGTGAAGGAGGAGAAGGAAGTTCGTTGCAAAAAGGAATGGTGTAAGGACATAGGTTTTATTCGTGTGAAGGAGGAGAAGGCAGTTAGCCAATTATGTTATATATCAATTTGTTTGTAATTTCCTGAATTATCTGTATGCTCTTATTCGTCACAGGAACTCTTGTTGTCTAATTGGTCTGAAAGTATGTTAAAGGAAATTTTTTGGTTTCAACGATAGAGGCATACGAAGGTACATACATGTGATGAGATCTATCCTTTGGAGATTTTGTTTCTTTATTTTGAGAATATAGAACCGAATGTCAATGAGTGTTATAACGAAATGTTATGGAAGATTGCAATTTGTTGCTTTACGCGGCAGCGAAAACTTAAACCTTTTATGGTAGCAAAGTTAGAAAACTGAGCTGCATTCTGCCAACTTTCCCACATAAGTGTTATTTATAAATGCTGCTGCATTTTGTGATAGTAGATGAATGCTTGAGATGCAAGAATAAAGATAACAATTTGAATTACTGTCGATCAGAAGCTCTGAAGTCTTGGAACTCTAAATTCACTTGAATCATCAATTTGGTTTATCATCATATGATTATAGTGTCTTGGAACTCCCGACTTATGAGTTGGAATCCCCCTAAAGATTGAACAGTGAAATGTCGAGCTATCGACGTTAAATAAAGTTCTACGTGGGAGGCAACCCACAAGCTTTTGTTTAGTTTTTAAGTATTTAGTTAGTTATGTTCTTTCTTTTCTTTTGTTTTATTTCTTTACATTGAAGTCAATGTAGGTTTTAAGTGTGGGGAGGAATTACCAGCTTAATAGTTTAGATTTATTTGCCGAGTCTATGAATAATTGTGTTTGTTAAATAATGCAATGTCGAGTCAATAATGACTGTGTTTTTGCTTTTGTTGTTAGATTTCCCAATTCTTGCACCAATTTTTTGTTTTGTTTTTTGAAAGGCTTAGGATTTATAGTTCACTTAGAAAGTATATAGGTTTCAAAAGTAGAGAGGTTAAGAGTTAGAGATAATGGGAAAATTTCAACAAAATATGTATTATTCTCACACTTAGAGTCTCCCGACTATGGATTCTAATTAAGATAACCGTTGTGCCATAGTCTCAAATTTCTGTTTCTTAGTAGTCCTGAAGTAGTTTATCTATCCAGTCCGACACCATTTATAATCAAACATTAAGTAGGTTAGTCGATAATATAAGCGAGGAATAAATAAAGGGACCAGTAATGGTTAAACCTAGAAAAATCAATTAAAAAAGCATTTATGCGCAAAATGTGGAAATTCAAAGAAAAGATGTGTTAAAAGGCTAACCGGTTTTCATACCATGTGTTTCAAAATAATAGAGATACATACATAAGGGTCTTAATGTTATTGTCTTGAATGAAAGAAGATGAGCGGAATAAGGGCAAGAGACTAAGATACAACAACATGATTTGAATTTGTATGCTAGGAGGGGTACTTTTGTCCGCAATATGCGGTTCGTTTTGTTACAATACCCTTGGTGTTAATTCTAGTACCTAGAGAATTAACCTTTGACCGATTCAACTTTGGAACCACGTATGAGTATTTGAGATGTTTTTTTTCCCTTGAATCATTGAATCTTCATCTTCTTCCTTTAAATCTTCATCATTTCATTTGAATTTTCATCATCTTCCTTGAATCAAAAAAATTTCTACACAAATATATCTCAAAATATCATAAATCTATGTTCCCTCCTTCCCCCACCATCTTCTTGTACCACAAATTTAGCTTTAGGAGTCTAACAGTTTGTTGAAATAAGCATTGTGTTAATGTAATTGTATTATGAACTATTGATCAAATTCTTGAAAGAAAAAAAAATATTGATCAAATAATAAAATGTATTTAATTATTTATTATTTTATCTCATGGCTTTTTAGATTTAAGCCATTGCTTTTCATTTTCATTTATACCATTTTCATAATGTATGTCACTGTTTTGAAAAGCTGATTGAAAATATGGTTAAATAGGATTTGTCTTACATGTGCAATATTGCACATGTTAAAGTAACTAAAAGTGGCAATTTTTTATTGAAAAACAACAATTATTTATTAGTAGGTTATACATTTAATATAAAATGCACAAGTTCTAATACAAACTTACTATTTTAAACTTCTTAACATGTGCAAATTTGCATAAGATAGAAAAACCTATATAGTATATAAACCTCTAAAAAGAAGTTCACATTATATAAACCAAACGAATGTATTTTCAGAATATAGTAGGGCTTGTGAGAAGATATTATGGTGGGGAAAGAAATATCCCATGTATTATTACTAAGACAATCTACACTCCAGAGTTTAACAATAGACTTTTTGACGGTAATAACTCTCATATTCAATTTATCATTCGATCAATATCTACTATAGTTTTTTCTTTAAAAAAAAACTATAGATTTTATTATAAAAATACCATGTTTATTAAAAAAAATACCCTAGAAACAAATTTGTTAATTGAAAATAATATTTTTTTTTTGCTAAGCCAGGAGCAATGACAGACATAAAGGGGAAGCAATGATATTCCAACTATGTTGACACCTCGAAGAACCACCTTATTAAAAAAAAAAAGGAGAAAATATGTACAAGAGGGGAGACTATAACGGGTTTTTCTTCACCTGCTGCTTCTGCTTCTTAGATAAAACCGGTGTGAATGGTATCTCAGCTGCTTTTTCATCATATTCACGAATACGACGCCATAATTCCATGTTGTGTTGTATTATCGGACTGATGTGTGTGTCCTCATGCACAACTAAAACCATGCTACCATTTGCATATGGATCCATGACCTTTGTCACAATAGCTAGAGAGTCATTATGTTCTAGCCCCTTGAAATCAGGTAACAAATCTGTCTCAACATGGAATGGAGATTTTAGAGGGCTAGATTCCACGTCATCTTGTGCTACAAATTGCTGAACTAATGACTCCTCCTTAGCAGAAGCGGGGGAAACCAAGTCTACAGAAAAATCATGCACACCTACATGCGCAACTGAGGATGAAAGAAAAACAGTTGCATCGGGAACCCAAGGAACCACAACCACCTCCCGTTATTCGGGACTTGACTGTTCCACTATATCTGAATACAAGTCAACGTGTGCTACTTGAGCAACCTGATCCAAAATTGGACTAGTCGACAGAGCACCATGAGGAATATCATCGGTCACCTGTTGCACATCAAAGCTAAAGGAGTCTGAGGCTGAATCTATGGAGGTGTGTGCAGCCTGAGGGGTCTCTTCAAAAGCCTTAGAGGAACCAATACCTTCTGGATTTTCCCGTGGTTTCTACCCTTGCTTTTGTCTCTTCGAGTTAACTGGTTTTTTACCCTTGTAAACAAGATGCTCACCTTTGTCCTCTTTTCACGGATGTAAATCATCGATAAGATGTTTCATTATGGGGTGCAAAACTCTGGAAGACCCTCATAATAAATTGCTACGGGGAATGCGAAACCGTCCCGTTCAACAATAACTTCATAGAAAATATCCTTGGAAAGATCCAAATCCAATAGTACCCTGGCATAATGTCCAAATAGTTTATTCTTAGTAACGTTATCATTGAGCAACCCTAGTTTAGATACTTAGGTTGTGATAGGGCCTAATATTGATATTACTATCTTGATGCTTATATGTTGATATTTATATCTTGCATATTAATATATATATCTATTTAGGAAGTAATTAGTTAGTAACTAGACGAAAGATACTGAAAGCGAGATGATCCTAGTATTAAGTACTTAGGATGTGACAATACTAATATTGAGTAAAATTTGTCGAACCTAGGATGTAACTAGTTAGTAATTAAGGAAACTAGCGACTAAGAACTACTAAGTATTGAGTGAGTGTGCTACTAGTGTCCTAAGATTCATAGATGGGAAACCCATTTAGGAACATTGGCCTTCATTGCCTCTGGAAATTTAGGAATGTCAAAATAAAGCCTATGTTTCAATTACCTTTGAGGTAGTAAGATCTCACACATAAGGATCACCGTGTGACCAGTAGGTGCAACTAAACATTGGAGGGATAGACCAAAATCAACCAAGATAGTGTAGACCCCGGTCGAAATAATCATCATGTGATCAACATGTGCATCTTGACAACAGATTAGGTTAGAACGTCCCAACGGCCTCATCACTTGTATAGTCTACTTAAGATAAATAAACGCGACATGACTGTTATTTAATATCCAACAAATAAATAGGGGGGATTTAAAGAATCCTAACCGCTGCTTACTTTTCTGAAACCAAAAACAGGTAATTTGCTCTAGTGCTGACAGATAAAAATTGCAATCTCTAACTCTCAACTCTTTTTATTTTATACCGTCAAACTAAACTAAGTAACGCGAATTTCTTGGACGAAACGACAATCCCTGTGGATACGATTCTCTATGTCATCAATTTATTACTTTGTAAACGATTTGGTACACTTGCAAGAAACATTCGATGGTTATAGAGTATTGCAAGAAACATGTCGATGCTGCAAGTTCTGATGAACTTAGGAAGTGAGACGAGGATGAACAAAAATGTCATTAAATTCAAAAACTCGTTAATGTGAAAGCGCATAAATGATATTAAAATGTGTAAATTATTTATTGAGAAGACGTGTCAATAATATTAATTGCAATAATTTATGTAATCGAAATGCACATAAATGACATTAAAATGACAAAAATTTGTATTAGAAAGCTGCATAAATAGAACTAAAAAGCTGAAATTTTGTAAGTGGAAAACCAATAAATAACATTAAAAAGCATGAAAAAGTCGCGTAAATGACATTAAACTGAAGAAGATTTTGTCAAAGGAATGCACATAAATAATATTAAAGTACAAAAATGTTTTAATGTAAGAGCGCATAAATGACAATAAAAGCATAAATTCTGGTATAGAAAGACGCATAAATGACATTAAAACTCATAATTTTTATAATGGGAAAACACATAAATGACATTAAAATGTGGAGTTTCTGTAAAGGGTAAACACATAAATGACATTAAAACGCACATATTTTTTAATTGGAAGACGCTTAAATGACATTAAAATGCGGAGATTCTATAATGGAAAACCGCATAAATCACATTAAAATTATACGAAATCCGTTAATGCGGATGACATTAAAATGGATAAACCTTATAATAAGAAAATTGACATTAAAATGACAAAGTTATGTAGCATAAAGCTGCATAAATGACATTAAAATGCAGAAATCATGTGAGGGGAAAACGTCTAAATGACATTAAAATGCAGGAAATTGTAACAGAAAGTAAATGACATTAAACTGAAGAAGTTTATGTAAAAGGAATGCAGAAAATTGACATAAAAAGATAAATATCCTTTAATGTAAAAACACATTAGATACATTAAAGAGCATAAATTCTAAAATGGAAAGCTACATAAATGACATTAAAATTCAGAAATTTTGTAATTTGAAAACTCGTAAATTATATTCAATGACAAAATTATGTAACAGATAGCTGAATAAGAAAAATTAAAACGAAGAAACGGGAAGACACATAAAATACATTAAACACATGTTCTGTAACGGAAAGACTTGTGAATGTCATTAAAATTCATAAATCCTTTAATGGGAAAACACATAAAATACATTAAACACATATTCGGTAACAGGAAGACTCATGAATGTCATTAAAATTCATAAATCCTTTAATGTGAAAACACATAAATGAGATTAAAAGGCATAACTTCTGTAATGGTAATGCGCATAAATGACATTAAAGTCATAAATTTCATAACATGAATGTGCATAAATTATTAGAATAAATACACCCTCTAGTCATTGTTATAAGAAAAAGATATGCATAGGTGCGGGCTTTATAAATAGCACTCACTCTCGCCTAAACCATTCAAACTCAGAGAAAAACACAAAAATTTAGGGTTTGGAAGTCATGGCAACATCATCCACAAAGAAGATCATCCTGAAGAGTTCTGATGGTGAGCTCTTTGAAATCGAAGAGGGGGTTGCAGTGCAATCTCAAACGATCAAGCATTTGATCGAGGATGAGTGTGCAAACGACACTGGAATCCCTATTTCAAATGTAACCGGCAAGATCTTGGCTCTTGTAATTAAGTATTGCAAGAAACATGTTGATGCTGCAAGCTTTGATGAGCTTGAGAAGTGGGACGCTGAATTTGTCAAGGTTGATCAAAATACTCTCTTGGATCTCATCTCGGCTGCTAACTATTTAGAGATCAAAAGTCTATTGGATCTTTCATGCAAGACTACAGCTGACAACATCAAGGACAAGACAATAGAGGAGATTCGCAAGATTTTCAACATTAAGAATGATTACACCCCAGAGGAAGAGGAGAAAGTTCGCCGCGACAATAGTTGGGCTTTTGAATGATTATAGAATGAATTTGTAGTCATTTTAGTCTCCAATGATGTATTCATGAAAGAACTGGAATGTGTTTTTTAATGATTATGGAATAAAATCTATTGTGTCAAATTCAATTACCCATTAATTAGATTTATATATGCTCAGTACTTGTTTATACCTGTTGAGTAGAAATTAGGTTTCCCCCAATCATAAATTTGATGTGTTTTTGAGTTCGATGCATACTTGGTTGGTAGACTGATATCAAACAGTTCATATTTTAATGCTGATTTTGATTTCTTTTTGAGTAAAAAATACAGCAGTTAATCCAAGTCTGTGTTAGTGTTGAGTCTGGCATGAATCTCATTCTTTTTATCAATATTCGAAATTTATTTAAATCCGATTTAATTTATTTAAACTATTTAACAAAGACATAAAACCTCAATCATAAAGATATTGATTATGGACAAAAAAAAAACTATATCAGTATTATTGATTGAATCATTCAAAAACTATGAAAAAAAGACGAAAACAAGTCTTAGGAATAATTGGACCATAGAGATTCCAAAATTTGGAGTAAAGCCTAGAACTCAGTCCATCAAGAACTAGTTTTTTATGGACTTGATTGTTCCAAAGAAAATTACAATTCCTCTGTCGAGATATGAAGTAACACCGTAATATTTATGTGAAAAATTAGTTCTAAAAGAAATTGATTACTGTATGTTGAATAATTCTTTTTCTATTCTGTTGTATTCACAACTGATTTTATTTTTATTTGTTATGCATATTTGATATTCGTTTTGGAATGAATATTGTAACAGTTTGTGGAATGTTGAAACAAATTATTTATCTTTTCATTTCCTTGTTTTTTTTTTTTT
>Ga0209282_1001569_pt1 | contig 12608 bp, 7 predicted proteins | sample Mtrugardesep15_FD_187529 | JGI IMG/M metagenome (GOLD analysis project Ga0209282, IMG submission 187529) | Root nodule microbial communities of legume samples collected from California, USA - M. trunc garden sep15 (SPAdes) (version 2) | ecosystem: Host-associated > Plants > Roots > Nodule...
TTTTTTTTTTTGTTTTTGTAGTGTTTGTTTCAGATTTTTTAAAAATCCATTTTGTTAAAAAAATCATTTTTAGCCTCAAAATGAAAATCTATTTCAAGTAGCTTTTCCAAAATCTAATTTTTTCTAAATACAAGGAACTCAAGTGTAATAGTTTCAAATCTTAAAAAACAATTTTTATGTTAGTAAACAAACAAAATAACTTTAGATTTTTTAAAAAAATCTCTAAAAAAAATCTCTAGAATCTTTTAACTCAAAATCTATTTTTTTAAAATTGAAACAAACGCACCCTGAATGGCTAATAAAATTAAAAATAATGGAACTGAGAATGAATACTTCGGATCTACTAACTTTAAAGCGGGTAAGTCACGATGACTTTGTGTCTATCAGTCTCCTATATTACTCTTTCAAATTCACTAAAGTTGCATTGATTTTTCCGCCACCAAAGTCACTGAATCCCCTTTGTAGCACCGACACTTCTGATGAAAGGCTTGTCCTGGTGTCCGACATGTGTCAGTGTTCGTGGATCCGTGCCGGTGATTTATATTTTCAAACTAATTAAATAAACTATTGTTATTGTTATACCTATAATTCATATTGCATGCACTGATTATTCAACAAATAATTCACCAGCAAAAAGAAGAAAAAAAAAGCTAAAAGCTTGATCGGACAAAATAATGAAAAAATGAAAGCGAAATGGAATGGAAAAAGGAGTGAGGAAATTACCATGGAAACGGATGATGAGGAAGAAACGGGTTGTTGTTTGTTGGAGCGGCGGTGATGAGATTTACCGATTTGTTTGTTGTTTTGTTTGTTTGATTGATTATGAAGAGGCATTGACAGACACAGACTTATAATCTTTTTTTATTTTTTGCCAGGGTATTTTGATTTTCTAATTAGATTATTATTTGAGTAAATAGTCGATTATCCTCTTAATTGTAAATTTCGTCAATTACTTTCATGAAATTAACAAAATATCAATTACCCCCTAAAATTGTACAACGTCAATCAATTTACCCCCTCCGTCAAATTCTTTTGTTGGTCAACATCATGTTTTGCAAATACCCCCTAAAGTTTTGCACTTATGTGCAAAATGCCTCCTTAACTTGAAAATTTATATTTTTTTTCTTATCCTTGACTTAAAAGATATCACAGTCAAACAATTAACAATTAACTTTAATACTTTAAACTCTACAATATTACAATTCAATATTACAATTAACATTTGGATCATTTATTACAATCCAATAGATTTGAGATGGTTTAGATTGCATAGCAATAAGAATATATTATAGAAAGTAGAAGAACAATCACAACTTTCTAAGGTTGTTCTAGTATTAAATTGTAAGCTACAATTGTACTTTGGTATATCGAAATGTGGTAGAAGAATGAGAATACATGATTAATGTTTCATCGTTTCAGAGAATATATATGGGTGCATATCATCAAAACTTACCTAATATGTCCACAATTCAGTGATAATGCAATCACTTGTAAGGATAAGAAAAAAATATATAAATTTTTAAGTTTAGGGGGCATTTTGCACATAAGTGTCAAACTTCAGGGAGGTATTTGCAAAACATGATGTTAACTAACAGAAGAATTTGACGAATGTGGTAAATTGATTGACGTTGTGCAATTTCAGATGGGTAATTGATGTTTTGTTAATTGCAGAGGGTAATTGACGAAACTTACAATATGTAATTGACTATTTACTTATTATTATTTTCTTTTTGATAAATTTTTTATCTTAAAAAATATTAAGTTACAGTCAAAAAAGTAATAATATAAAAAGTACTTTAGATTTTAGATAGATTTCTTTGGTGGAATAGATTTTAGATAGATTTTAAAAGTGGTGATTGCTTTATTAATTATATGTTGTTTTACTCTTTTATTTTGATTAATTTTGAATTTTACTCTTTATTTTAAAATTTGGAATTTTAGCCCTCTGTTTTGTATTCTTTAAGATTTACTTTCAACCAGATTTAAACTCATTTTCGTTGATATGACAATACTTATTTGGATCATATAATAGAGGATTTTATCATTCACCTAGTTAATTAATATTAAATATAATTTTGTCATTTATTTATATAATATTATTTCAATAAAAAATAATATAATTCACGTAGGCACCGACACATCATAAAAAATGAGTTTGCATGTGGTTGAGGGACAAAATCTTCAAAAATACAAAATAGTGGGACGCTAATTCCAAATTACATAGAGAGGTTAAAATTTAAAATTTATTAAAATAGTAGGGGTAAAACCGCATCTAAGTCGTTTAATTATATGACGAAGTTTTGTGAGATTCTTTAAGAAATGTACACCATCACTATATCACGATTATTTATGTGTATGATTAGTCATGGTTATTATAAAAGTTAAATATTTTGTTTCGAGTGGGGTAAATTTGTTCCCTTAAAACGTTTGGGTCACCTCAGGTCACTTACGCATGCATGGATTACGACATGGACTTGCTCTAAAATCTACATAATCAAGGCCGCACAAGTCAATATGGACCGTCCAGTCCATATCCAGGGCTAACTGATCCTAGTTTGCTCACAATTGTCCAGTAAAGGTTAGAGGACTCAAAACCTTAATCTTGCGCTAAAAACGTTAATGTATGGCCTCCTTACACATACAATTTTTTGCTACCTTATATGTCTTGCAAATACGACGCATTTATACTTGATCGTCAGAGTGTTTGTAAGTACACTACCCCTTCCCAAGAAGAAGAACGAAACTACTAATCAAAGTCTAGCGAGTCAAAACCGTCATAATCTTCACATATCGTAGATCTTAGGTCAAGACAAATCAATTGATGAAAAGGAGCGCCCCTCCAAGAAAATACAATATGCCGATTGTAACACCCCGTTTTCCCAACATATAAATAGTATAAAATAAATCAGAGTTCATCGTAAACAGGATGTCACATTTCGTTCTTCAAAACATCATTTCTACAAAATCACAATTTTACTACTGAACAGTTCGCTAGGCGGGGCACACACTCGCCAGGCGAATTAACATTTGAGCCACTCGCTAGGCAGGGAAAACACTCGTTGTAGCGAGTTGGGGTCTACTCGCCAGGCGACTAAGAACACTCGCTATGGCGAGCGATGACATCTGCTCGCCAGGTGACCAAGAACACTCGTTGTGGCGAGCGACAACAGACAGCTCTACGGACAGACCTCAGTTTTCACCACAAAACCCCAATTTTGACAACCCAAATCCCAAAATTGATAGGAAACATTACCTACTGATATTCTACAACATAGACATCATTTTCTTCACATTAATTCTTGGAATTACATATACTTTCAACTATCTAATTGAATTTAAACCTAACTTCTATAACATCAAAAATTCACAACAACGACGTGATTAAACTCTTTTCAGAATTATATACTTATGATTAAAGAAGGTTAGTCACACCCTTACCTTAGATTGGTTGAATTTTGAAATCTATAAGCTTTCTCTTCTCTGACTTCTCACTTTCTCTTTTCTCCCAAAAACGTTTTTACGTGTTCTGACTTTCTATTCCTAACCTCTCCTATTCTTAACCTAACAAATTCTCCTTATTCCAAAACTGCCCTTACTGCCTCATTATTCTATTTTTAATTATTTCATTCAATATTAATGTCATAGTAAACTACTAATATATACCAACACCTAATACAAAAGTCACACATCGCAATTAATCAAATAAAATATACAAGAAAACATTAAACTCGATAAAATAAATAAATAATAAAATAGGGCGTTACAACTCTCCCCCACTTAGAATATTTTCGTCCTCGAAAATGTACCTCAGATCAGACGATCCTCATCCGCTGTCTAAGTACCAGCTAAAGCAAACACCTTCCCACTAGTCGGAGCCTTCTTAGGTTGCTTACACTGAGGGCTAGTATGCCTTCTTCACCACAGTTAAAGCAAACTATATCATCATGCTTGCAATCCGCAATTGTATGTCCCTTTCTGCGACAACGGTAACACCGCTTCGCATCGACACTACAAGCGTTACTCTTATGACCTTTTTCTCCACACCGGAAACAAACAATTTCAGTAGGAGTATCACTTTTTCTGGGCCTACTCTCGTCATTCACCCTCTGCTCACCTTTATCAGCCGGAGCGTTGTAAGGCTTACCACGACTTTGTTGTTGCTTACCCTTCCGCTCATTCATAATCTTATAATGAGCTTTGGTGTCTTCTTCATAGATTTTGAAGCTACTCACCAACTCATAAAACTGTTGAATCTTCTGGTACCCAATTGCTCGCTTAATCTCAGCACGCAAACCATTCTCGAATTTGATACACTTAAAGAATTCAGCAGTCTCAACATTATAGTGCGGATAAAACTTGACTAACTCAACAAATTAGCAGCATACTCTGTCACTGACATATCACCTTGCTTCAGCTCCAGGAACTCAATTTCCTTCTTTCCGCGAACATCTTTTGGAAAGTACCTATTCAGGAATTCCCTCATAAAAACAGCCCATGTAACTCTCTCACCTCCGTTCTCCAAAAGCGGACGAGTACTTACCCACCAATCATCAGCCTCCTCAGCCAACATATGCGTCCCAAAACGTACCATATGAGCTTCAGTGCATTGCATGACTCGAAAAATTCTCTCAACTTCCTTGAGCCATGTCTGAGCTCCGTCCGGATCATATCTGCCTTTGAAAGTAGGTGGATGGTTTCTCATAAATGTTTCCAGCATACGGACCCCATCATTACCACCAGCATTAGGTTGTTGCCCCACAACTTGAGCCATAGCTTGCAACGCAGCAGCAATAGCAGCATCGTTCCTTCCAGCCATTCTCTGTTCACTTCGCGACGAACAATAATAAGAAAACACGACGACAGTATTCAACCGTCACACGACACAAACGACTCAACTACTTGGCCGGACGGACCAACCTGCTCTGATACCAATTGTAACACCCCTTTTTCCCAACATATAAATAATATAAAATAAATCAAAGTTCATCGTAAACAGGATGTCAGATTTCGTTTTTCAAAACATCGTTAAATATAAATAGAGCTAAAATCCACTATTTATTTAAATCAACTTCCTTCAAAATTTAAAACAATGTTGCAGCGGAAAATATTCAAGGTTTAAACAACACTTGGCACTAAGGCCTCAACGTCAACATCATAATAAAATTCCAAATTTAAAAGTGGTTCATCATCAACTTATAAAAGAAAATATGTAACAAGGAAAAACAGAACACATAAACATCCTCATCATGTTACGTATCAGAGCATGACTCTTATGACGACGCGAGAAATCAACTCACATCAGCGGTTAATCCTAGGTATCTATACGTTACCCACGTAGAGGCAACATTCAAATAGAAGGGGTGAGATTTCACATTTAATAATAATAAGCAACAATTCATGTAAAGAATTAACCAATACAAAACAACAACAATTCATCATCAACAATACTTCATATAATCTAACTACAATTAGCATTCAACTTCGTTCAACAATGCAACAACAACGACTCAACAATGCAACAACAACGACTCAACAAATGCAATGTAATTATGCATGTGGTACCAACAGAGCTACAGCTCCCTTCGCTAATGCCGTAATTCGGCTTGACAGGCTACAGTCCCCTTCGCTTAAAATCAACAGAACTACAGCTCCCTTCGCTTAAGAAATAACAGAGCTACAACTCCCTTCGCTAAACAATGGTTATGCAATGACACAACTTAAAATGCAACAACAGCAACATCATATAAACATATTAAATCAACCACAAAAGATTTTCACATCAACTCAAGACTACTGGAAAGATAATACAATTATCAACAACTTTCATGTTTATACCAAAGTCCAACTCAAAACAGAAACATGTGAAAAAGACACAAGAACTCAAAAACAGGCAGTCTGCCACTGAAGAGTTCGCTAGGCGAGCTCAATTACTCGTTGTGGCGAGCTCGTGTTTGGACCACTCGCCAGGGCGAGCTAAAACAGGTAGCTTCGGGAACTAGACATTTCCCACCCAAAAATCCCAATTTTTAGCTTCCCAATGCCCAAATTTGATTCTAAAAGTTGTCTAATCGATTCTAAACATGAAAAGGCACTTGAAAACGTATAAAACTTGACCCAAAACATCATTTCTACAAAATCACAATTTTACTACTGAACAGTTCGCTAGGCGGGGCACACACTCGCCAGGTGAATTAACATCTGAGCCACTCGCTAGGCGGGGAAAATGAACCTTAAACAACTTACATTGAGTGATTCAATAAATAGGCGAGGACTCATGAAGGGAATGAAGTTCGCAGAAAGTATCAACCTTAAAATGATTTTTTTTTTAAAGAACCTTAAAGTAAATGATATTTGGACATAGTTTAAATATAATTCATAGAAAGCCTTAATACCACTAGCACAATTTTAGTTTTAAAAAACAAAAAAAAACAAAAACAATTATATTCACAAAAGGACAAAAAAGTACAGTTCTGTTAAAAAAATTGATTTTGGTTTATATCATAGCCAACAAAACGGTAACCGAACCATAACTTTGATTTGATTCATTCCAAACAACAAACGATTCAATTCAACTATCTTAAATTGTTAGGATGATTTGGATCATCCTTATTTATTAATTTTGTTAAGTCTTAACCTAATTTTTTTTCTCCACTAATCCCTTATTAGGTTTGCAACAACTTTATCCTAAAATTTTGGCTTTTATATTTGCATCATATATGTTTTTCATTTCTCTCTCTAATAACCGTGAATATTTTTCAAATAAAAAATTTAATAGATATCTTAATCCTTATCCTTATTATTCATTAATTTTATTATTAGGTCTGCAGCAACTTAACCTATTGTTTCTGTATATTTTTTTTTGACAAGTTGTTGTACACTTATTTAATACGTTTACAAATAGAATACCCTAATTTCCATGCAAACTCGGCTACTCTAAATAATTTGTTAGAAACCATGAACTACATTAATTTTTTATGTTTAACTATAAAAGTAATAAATAAAATTGACCCGTGCAATAATATAATTTTGTATTTTTTTTATCTTTTTTCTTTATAATTTTTTTTATTATCATTTGATTGTAATAATCTAATTTGCGTTTATTGATCGAGTCATGATCTTTTGGGTTAAAGATTATTTATTGATCTCTATTATAGTCGAGAAGACCCGTGCAATTTGTAAATTATTTGGGTTAAAATTATTGGGTTAAAATTATAAGAACAAATAGACACAATAATCTCTTTAATAGCAAAATTATAAATTATTTTTTATTGTGCAATTTGTTAATCAATATAGTTTATGTCATCTTTAAATTTGATAACTATTTGTAATTAATTCTGGTTGATTTCATGTCTGAACTATTTTCACCAACAAATTACAACTCATCCATAAAATAAAATAAAAAACAAATTGCAACTCATAAATAAATTATTTTAAAGTTTTGTTAGCATTATTTTGATTACTCAACACATTCAAAACCAAATTGATTATTTGAAAAATAAAAAACAAAATAAAAAAAGAATAACCACCGTGTGGCTCGCTCGCATAATATTGCAGCAAAAGCTGCACCAACATATAAAACTCTCTTATTATGTTTCTTCTTCCTCAAGAAGAAACCCTACAATCCAATATACGTATAAATACACCTCTCATGAATACGAATAAAGAGAAAAAGAAACTGTTATTTGAACGAAGAATATTTAAACAATGGCTACGAGAAAGCTTATTCGTGATTTGTTACTTTCACATCATCAATCTCTTTTTCTTCTTCAACAAGCTCGTTCATATTCTTCTTCCCTTTCATCATTTTTTTTCTTAATTCTTAATTTTCTGTTTTTATTTATTTATTTAATTTCATTGACATCGTAGAGTGTGAAAACAAGGTTGTTTGTGAATTCAGTTGATAGACGTGGATACAGTGTGTTCAATGAGTTCTCTAAGAAGGTTAAAGATGAAACTGTTAAGTATGATTTCATTCACCCCTTTTATCTCCTTTAATTTGTTTCCATTGCATTTTTGAAGTTGTAATCAAATTACACTTAGGTTAGTGGGTTCTATGAGCTTGGTTTAGAAATCAAATAAACTTATTAACCCATGCAACTTTGAAAACCTAATGTTTTTTATTTCGTTTAGAAATCAAACGATGTTATGAAAAATTGGAGTGCGTTTGATCCACTAAAAAAAGGAACTGGACATGACAACTCTCATTGTAGCATGTTTAATTGTAAAACAGTTATAGGGACCGGATAAATTGGGGGGCAAACAAAAACTGAAGTTCCCGTTCCTCACTAAATTACAACACAATTTTTTTTCCCAAGTATAAGTTATCTAAATTACCAAAATAGTCTTTTTCCTAGAAAACATCGTTTTTTTTTTAATGGCAATGTTAGTATGTTAATTGCAATGTTAGTTTTCTTCTTGTCAGGAATTGAACACAACTTAACTCTAAAATTGCTTAGCACAAACTAGTTGAGCCACCTAACCCCACTGTCTACAAAACATCATAAAAGACAAAAAATTGTTTGATACCATAAAAGTTTGTCATGTGTTGTTCTACCTTGTGTTGTGTTGTACTTAGTAGATCAAACACACCCTTAGTAACTATTTGGTTTGGCGGCGGGATACCAATTAGTCGTTATTTTTTAAGAGTTGGGAATTGTAGCTTCGGTCTAATGTCATCACCGCGAAAACAAACATAAGCTTAGTGTATGCTTTCTTCCACTTTTGGAGAGTTAAAATTAATTTTTGAGGTATAGAATTGATTTTTACATGTCTGGTTACTCTCTCAAATAGAACGGTTGATTCTAACTTGAAGGTCAAAATTGAAGCATTTGATTCTAAAATGATCTTTACGCACAAATTTATTGTTCAACTCATTTTTATATTAATGTATCCGAAACATAAATCATTATGCCATCGCATAATCAAATACACACTTAGGTTCTTATAGCAGGGTTAGTAAATTGAATGATTTTGGTTTAGAAATCAAATTAACGTATTATTAACCCATGTAGCTTTGAAGACAGAGCATTTTAATTTGTTTAAGTTTTTCCATTTCATTTATAAGGTGTGAAATTGCACTCTGGTTCTTATAGGCTATAGCAAGGTTAGCAAATTGTATGAACTTGGTTTAAAAATCAAATGAACATATTAACCAATGTAACTTTGAACAGAGTATTTTAATTTATGACTGTAAAATTCTATTAAGCACATACACTCTTAGGTTTAGTTGTATCGAGGGACAATGTTGTCAATTAATGATCGTAGAAAATATTAAGGGTCGTAAAATAGTGGTTTGTTCAAATTACGGTACCCTAGAGCGCCATAGTGTTAGAATAACTACTATTTGTCAATTCTTTATACGAAATAGCATATCATGAAACATCACCTTGTTCAAATTCGAAAACGCAATAATGATATAGCGACTATTTGGTAACACTAATAGATACACTTTTTTCGTTGCTCTGTCATATCTCCCACACCCATCGGACCCGACTGCCACGAGAACGGACACATCTACTTTTTTATTGGAAAAATCAGAAACTAATATCCTTTTAAAAGTAATATAATCATATTTTAATTAGGCATTTGAAAACTTCCTGCATATGTGCATTTTCCTTACATACACACATCTCCATCATTGGTCGTTTTTTATTTCCCTATTTCGTTGTCCGATATTTTTGACATTAGTGGTGCAGTGTCTTAGTGTCTGTGTCGTATTTGAAGTTTATTTTTCATAGGTAAAATTTTACGAATTAAATAAGTCCATTAATTTATTTAGCTTAGAAATTTTGTTAGGTTCAGTGTAACCTGCCCACATATATGTTGACACATAAGGTATATAGTGTTATAGTGCTGCCATAGCTGCTATTTGAACTACTTTACTAAATAGCATATTGTGGAACAATAGTGATTTCTTCAAATTCCGTTATCCTATAGCGCTGTTGTAGCTGTTATTTGACAACACTGATTGGTTGAATTTAATTCTTAAATTTATTAGTTAAGATTTCTATCGTAATAGGTTCGGTATTACTTCAGATTTACTGTCTACTCTGTTTGATTCTTGTCGTTGGTGGTTGTAGCAACCAGGAATTCCAAAAGTCTGTAAAGGAGCTGAAGGAAAAAGCAGAAGAACTGAAAGGGATAAAAAAAGGCCTGAAAGAAAAGTAAGTCTTGTTTTACGTCACATTAAGCTTTTGAAGTTATCCGTTAATAGGCTGAGACATACCATTGTATGTCAAGGCTAGCTCGACACTTAAAAGGAGTGGCTGAGATGGTTGATTGGCGAATGCAGAACAAAGCAGACAACTGAGCAGCTGTTCAGACAATTTGATGGTGTGTGGAAAGAAGCTGAAGCTGCTGCAAAGAAGGTATACCTTTGATTGCTATTTATTTATGTTATTCTTTGTTTGTTTGTGTGGCTAAATCTTTTGATTCTTTTATATTGCCTTGTTATTGAAAATTTGGTTGGGAACTCGGTTTCCTTTAATCGATTGTGAATAACATGACACGTTTCTTGGAATTTGATTAATAATTATACCTTTTGCAGGTTTCTCACAATGTTAAAGAGAAACTTTCAGCCACAACTGAGGAGGTCTGATTTACAAATCTTCCAGCAAAATACGATCCACAAAATTGACGGCTTACTGATATTTTTCTTTTTAAATTAGGTGAAAGTTGGGATAGGAAAGCAGGACTCTTCAGGATCAACTGATTCTTCAACAAAACAGGATGCTGATGCAAAGCAAGGAAGTCAGACATCACCTGAGGAAGAGAAAAACGAGGAATCTCCGTCTGGCAATGCTTCAGAATCATTGTTTGGCAAATTTAAGTCAACCTTTTCGTCACCAAAGGTTTCTACCTCCTTCCAAAAATTAAAAGATGCAAAAATTGTGGTCATGACCAAGAAAGGTTATGACATACTAAAGGAGGAACTAAGTACTAACTCACCTAAGAGACAGCGTGTTCGTTTCAGCGGCGAAATAAGTACAAAAACTGATCTTGTTGTTATGCCATCTAACCAATCTTGGTGGAGTAAGAAGGTTGATGAGTTCAGAGATAAGGTAACTGTGTTACAAGTCTTTCGTCATTGAATTTCCTACAATGTCTCCATTAAGATATCTTCTCTACCTTTTCATTTAGGTTAGACGCCATCCTGTATCCAAGAATTTCATTAAATATATTGATCCAGTGAAGACAACGAGCCGGGATGTACGTTCTACTCTTTCTTCTGCCTCCATTTTGTTCTATATTATGCATTCTGCATGTTGCCTCAGGCCCCTTAAAAAATGTTGGTGGCCGTGGATAGAGAGAATTAATTTTTCATTTAACTTCTGAATCACCTTTTATTGGCTTGGTATTTTACATGTTTAATGGAATTAGTAGATGACGTGCTGGATATAATTGACGGAATTGACAGCCCCATTATTGATAAAATACAGAGGTATGTTTCTCAGTTTCTCTTGTTCTTAGAATTACCAAGTCACTGATTATTTTAAGCGATGCAAATATGTTTGGTGCAATATTTGTCTGGTTTGTTATCATCTAAATATCTGTAACTTATGATAAAGATTACTGTGCTAATCTATTAAGTCCAAATACTCCAAAATTGAAGTATATAGTTCTGATAATCATGTGAATATTGTAGATATGTATCCTTGAGTATCCTCCAATTTCCTTAATTGTTGAAAGAAAGTATGGACTATGATACGATTGAGATACGTCTTCGGTACTTTGAGATATAACTTCAAAAACATGGCTTCATGTGTTTTGTACAGCCTTATTCTTCATTATGTTGTGTGTAGGTTTACCTGCTCTTTGTACATTAGTGAGGATGAAGATGTACACGGTCCACTTGATGGTCCAATTGATATTTATATAAAATAGCAATGTTTTTTTTCACAAATATATACATTTATGCAAAATATGTATTTATTTATTTTTGATAAAATTGTACCAACATGTCTAGGACGTTTCAAGAGACAGATGCTGCACTTACATATAGGGAAATACGTCAACGGGATCCGTAGGTTCTTACTCCTTTTGTTTTTGTTTTTGTCTTAGTCTTAACATTTTATTATTATTTTTTTGAAGGAACATTTTATTATTATTATTATTATTATTATTCTACTTGCTAACATCATTTTCTTATAATTTGATCACATGAGCCAGTAAATTTTCCTTACCAGATTTTGTGGGAGAAGTGCAGGAGGCAATAAAACCAGTGCTTAATGCTTACATCAAGGTTAGTGATATAGGACCCAAAAAGGAATAGAAAAACTGAATTGTATTGATACATAAGTTAACTCAACCAGATAAATAATCAGTCTTACAGAGTAGTTTTAAGGAAACTTAAATGAAATATATAGCATCTATACTTTAATTTCAAGATAAGGTATCTGCACCTTTATTTTTGAAATCAGGTTTACAAACAATGTCAAACCTGTATCCTAAAAGCTTAGCTCGGCCCAGTTATATTGATCCGTGGTAGTCACACTAACTGATTGTTTTAAGCTCTTCCAATTCGTACTATTAAGATTGTATAATGGTTGTGTGTCTTACATGACCACACTGAATGTTTATTTATATTCATATGCTTGTGTATACAATTG
>Ga0209282_1001570_pt1 | contig 12604 bp, 8 predicted proteins | sample Mtrugardesep15_FD_187529 | JGI IMG/M metagenome (GOLD analysis project Ga0209282, IMG submission 187529) | Root nodule microbial communities of legume samples collected from California, USA - M. trunc garden sep15 (SPAdes) (version 2) | ecosystem: Host-associated > Plants > Roots > Nodule...
GTTTCTATATCAACTTTGAGAAGAGTTTTCATATCCTCTTTGATAGAAAGTAAATTCAACAAAAGCTTATCCAAATGAGCAACGTCAATCATCAACCATTGTTTCACTTTGTCTTCATCTGGAGCAGCATCGTCTTCTTCTTCCTTTTTATCTTCTTTTTTATGTGAGCAGGTTCGATTGGTACGTATTAGGATCCGATTTTGATGGTTTGGAAATATAACTAGAATTTGTTTTGGTTACTTGTTCTCCTTAAAAAATATTATTTGAAAATCTAATTATAATGAAAAAAAAGTGCAATAAATCATATTGTTAGGGAATGCAATAAATCAAATAAAAGTCAAATTTTTCACTAAAAAAATGATAAGTCAAATATTGTCTTAAAGAAATGAGAAGGGCACGTTCGAATATATTACTATAATAAATCTCTAAAATTTCATGTTAAAAATTAAAATAGATTTTAGTCTTATTAGTTTATTAGCGTATTTTTTTATGTCTTTTTGATCAATTTGTATAGGAATTTTCAACATTTCAATTCTTGACTTTATTTCCATATGAACTCTAAGTGTTCAAATCTATGTTCGTTCATTCATGATTTCATATGAATTTTAGATTTGATGCTTGAAAATTCATAAAGATCAAAATGACACAAAAAAAAAGATAAAGAACAAAGTTGTTATATGAAATTAAGTTAAAGGATGATAAATGTAATTTTGCATTTTTTTTACTACCTTTAGAAAAATAAATAAAATCAACTACTTTTTTTTAATGTGTAAAAACAATTACTGTGTCTAACCAAACAGGAGTGTAAAATCACAACTCTATTAGTGGAACAATTTGAGAGCCCTATTGAACAACCATCAAAATGTAACTCAACGTCACATTAGTCCCTAATTCAGATAAAACACAATCAAATTCTTCACTCTTCACTCTCTTCGTCGTTTTAATTCTTGACATTAAACATGGACGTTAGCTCGGTCAAAATGACGTGGCTACTAAGAAGTCAAATTGTATGACGATGTGTATAGAAGGGACAGAAATAAAAGAAAACTATGCCATTCTTTTTCATCATTTCACAACATGTTTTTTTCCTCTCTTCGTTAACATATTTTTTTTTTTTAAAACGAGATACAAAATTTTTACTATAGACCCTGCATCTAGTAGGAAAAGAAAAGCTAAAAAACACTAGATGCTACAGAACCTCAAAGAACCAAAACACAACCTTTATTAAGGCCATCCTAGAAACAATATGTAGCTAACACAAGATGCTTTTACAAAAGCTGATTTTGACCAACCAACAACTCTAACTAAAAGCAAATAGAAACACTTGACACAAATGAAAGTTACAATGAACCATAACAGTAGCAAAAACTATAAATGCAGCACTTACATAGAAAAGCATCGAATGACAAGTCCCTACGGTAGAAAAACCGCGCCTTCACCTGAGAATTCCAGCAGAAAAAGACAATCCAGGTCTGGTTCTTTTCGCTGAACACAGCAGAACACAACAACTGTAACTCACTGCCTCCCAAACCTAAACACAGTGAACACATCAAGCATATACACAAACAGAAAGTCCCTAAAATTCAGCAACAACACAACCAGGCCTGCAACTCAAACAACCAGAACCGCAGCAGCAGAGAACAGAAAGGGGCTAACAAAAATTCTACTATCTTCACGACCACATCACAGGGAGAAAACCTCCACCCCAAGTCCCCAATAAAAGCTAAAAAGCATGACACTAATAAGCAAACAATCCCTCGGGTCCCAAGACAATTCATAAAACAGACACGGGGACGCCTTAAATCTCAAACTCCACCTCCACGATACCACCTTTATCTCATCCAACAAAACCTTAGCATTATTATTTATAGCCTCATTTGCAAAAATTATCACATTTATAGCTTTTCAAATAATCCATAATATTACATGCCAAATCAACCCATAGCCCTCCCGGATTTTCTTACTTTTTCCCTACTCAAACACTAGAACAGGACAAACAAATTTGGCGACATAATAATTACTAGACCAAGCTAACTAAACACTTTGGTCCATACTTTAAAGGCAAAATCACAATGCAAAAAAAGGTGAAGAGACGTTTCCTCATTACCAACACACCAAACACACTCGAGAATCTTCAATTGGAATAACTTGCCGATACACCAAATTGCTTTCTGTTGGGATTTAATCATGAAGAAATTGCCAAGAAAATGTTATTAACTTTGACAGTGCCGGACTTCTCCACATATATCTTAATCACTTTTTCCTCCATGCTACTGAACCTATTCTTAGTCACCAACATCTCCTCCAATAGAGCATAAGCCGGTTTAACCATAAAACCTCCACTGTCTTCAAGTATCCACCCCCACTTATCATCCTCTATTGACAAATTAACCCTCGCCAACAGAACCAGCAGTTCTTGAAGGATGTTAGCCTCCCACACAAACAGTCTCCTACGCCAAGAAAAAACCCACCTCCCGACATAACCTTCCCTCAGCCTCTAATCTTGCACCATAGGATCTCTTTGATGAGAGATAGAAAACAAACGCGGAAATAATTCACAAAAATAGGCGTTCCCCATCCGCCTATCTCTCCATAAACTAGTCTAGGCCCCATTTCCCACCATTCTAAAAACTGCCCCGCGAACCAATTGTTATATACCATTTCCTCTAAAGCTCAAATGCCTTTCCACCACCTAGAAGAATTGTAAGGAAAACGCTCTGTTCCCCACTCCGCCCTATGCAAGATATACTCTACATATTTCCTCACAAGAACTTCCTTCAATAATGACTAATCATTCTGAAGCAACCTCCATCTCCACTTAGCCAAAAAACTGAGTAAATGTCCCTATCAATGTCAAGGACTAAAACGACTAACATAGTTAATGGTGAAGGATTTAATTGGTTTTTTCTCTGTTAGTGACCAATGTGACAAGGAGTTACACTTTCAGGGACCGAAATGGTGGTTTGCCCATTTTCTGTTTAAAAAAATAGAAGGCCTTCAATGGCATTAAAAGCTAGGCTGAATCCCACTTTCCTATCTCATTCCCTCGTTGCGCAATATACCCTCATTTTTCCAACTTTTAGTCTTTCAAATATGTTGATTATGCGATTTCTGCCTACATCTTTCAATTGTATACATTTACCCCTTACTATGATTGGGAGACTCAAATCTAAAAAAAAACAAACATGGCACCACTACTTAGGAGGGGACTAAAAACGGTGGTAATTTAAGTTGAAGTTGAAGGAAAAAACATTATGAATCAAAATAAAAAGTGATATTATGCCAAAAATTACTAGGTAGAAGTTGAAGAAGTAAATCAATAAGAAATAAGTACAAGTAATTATCTGAAAAACCTTGTATCAGAGAAAAATGACAAAACATGGTGGAAGATTGAAATTCTACCACAACTCAACTGCACATGATTTACCAAACTATTCTTTAAACATTTGACATGTTTATAATAATGTTTTCAAATATAAATGTTTATATATATACCACTGTCTCCGGGATGGGGCCAGTATCAAGAAGAGAATGTTATCAGGTCAAAGAAACATACATGTTCAGTAATTTGACAATTCAACTTATCAAAAAATAAACAAATCTAACAATTCACATGAAAATATAGCAAGAATCAGTTCTGCAGTTCCAATAGCAAGAAGAAAATGTATCAACAAGCATTCTGGTTCAGTTGCTCACATTCAATTCAAGTATTCAACTAAGTAATCCATTCATTTACAACCATTGGAGTAAGAAACTATCTCTGAACACAAATAATATCAAAATCACTAATTAACTTTTACTCTTCATTGTGGATTCAGATTAAATTGAAAAAGAAGCAACCATATTAGCTAATAATCAAATAATTCAGCAGTTGCAACATTTCAAAAGAGATTTAGTAAAGACAATAATCAAAACTAAGAGGATGAAGATGTTGTTGACTTGAGATAAACCTCCAGAAAGCTTTTGAGACACTTGGTTTTATCCTCCAGAATTTGCATTTGAGATAAATCATTAATAGTTTCCAATTTCCCTTTCAGAAACCGAACATCCACCAAAATTTGATCCGCCTGAGCAACTGCCATCATCATCAATTGTTTCTCTTTTTCTTCTTCATCAAGATTATCAAGCTGAGCCAACTCTTTCATCGTCAATTGTTTCTCCTCCTCCTCCTCCTCCTCCTCATCATCATCATCATCGTCGTCATCTTCTTCTTCATCTCCTACTTCTTCTTGAGGCATAATATTCTGCAATTTGAAAGCATTGTACTGTTCCCAGACCTTTGCATATAGTAAAGGAATGTCCATGAATCTCGGTAAGAACTTCCTAACGAATTCATGATCAACAACGAGCGATTTCCACAACTTGCAAACACACCTCAATTGCAGAGTATTATCAATTCTACAAAGGATTTCGATCAACAATTCTTCTGGAACTACTGAGATCGGTGACTCCGCCGTCTCTTCCGCCGTCATCGCCGTAGTTAGGGGGATATTGAGTCTCCCAATGATTGTAGAATACAAGTAACGTTTTGACGATATACATAAAATAAATTCTTAATTTAACTTTTTTTTTTGAAAGAAAATTCTTATTTAACTTAAATATAAATAATATTATTTGTATTTCTTTACTAAATGATAATGATTTTCGCTCAAAAAAGAAAAAAAATGATTTATTCGTCTCGTGGTAAAAAAAAATATATTAGATTTTAGATCCAAAAGTTGCGATTCGAACTCATTAATCTTTATTTATTAATTTTATTAAGTTTGCATCATTTTAATCATTTTAATCTAATAATTTTTCTCCAATTTGTTGTATTATGTTAGCAGTAATTTAACATAACAAATTTCATCTAAAATAATTCATTGCACCAATTTCATTTATATAATGTTGCCTTTTTTTTACAATATTTTGTACAATTATTTAATACTAAAAAAATGCATCGCACCAATTTCATTCCTATCATGTTGCCTTTTTTTTTTACAATATTTTGTAGACTTATTTATTTATTTATCCTTATTTATTAATCTTTAATTATAAAAGCTAGAGTTGATTAGCTAACATGTTTGCCCTAATCTCTAGCTTTTTTCCCCTCCTAAGCATGTATTTGTTGCTAATCTAATCTCAGCCGTTGATTACAATTCATTGTTAATCTAATCTTAGCCGTTGATTCAAACTCTATTTTCAAACTTCTCATTTCTTTTCTCATACAGATACGTCATAATGGCAATTGAAAACGTTGTTAATACTAATCAAATCAGTTAAATCATTATCCTCTCCTATCATCGTTTTTATCCTTTATTATAAAAGCTAGACTTGATGAACTAGCATGTTTGCCCTAATCCATTGCATTTTTTCCTCCTAAGCATGTAATTATTGTTAATCTAATCTTCCAACCACACTTAATCACAGCCGTTGATTCAAACTCTATTTTCAAACTCCTCACTTTGTTTCTTATATAGAAACGTCATAATGACAATTGATAACAGTGTTAATCATATTCATTTTCCCTCCTTAATACGTAATTAATGTTAATCAACTTAGACAACCACTCCCTTCATCTCAGCCATAGATCTCATAACAATTCATGGATTAATGTTAATCAACTCAGTCAACCATCCCTACATCTGAACCGAAGATCTCATAACCTTCGATGTATATTAACGGTACAACCTTCATCTATGCAATTAACATTAATGCAATTTATCTCTGCAATGAAGAGGATTTATTGCTTCATGAAGTGAATGATCATTGTTATTTAAGAGGTTTTTATATAATGATGGCTTTTTCTTCTACCTTAGTGGTAGATTTTCATATCAACAAAAAATACAGTAGTCAAACTGTCAATCAAGAATGTTAGATCTTAAGTCTGCCAAAAATCTTACTGATTCCGCTCTTTACTCATGCAGAGGTAAGTGCATTTTTTATATGTGTTTGTGTTATAATTTGTTGACAGCAATTATTCACAATTTTATTTAAATCCTTTTGCAGATGTTGCATTGTGGGAATATCACGTTGAAGACCCGGCATATACGAATGTTGTTGAAACTAAAATGATGCACATATCATGTCCAGTACCACACCCAGACCAAATATGTTGTACAACACATAATACGTTAATTGATATCGTTAAACAATAACATATTCTAAGTGATAGGTTACTATTTCTTAAGGGGCGCTCCATTTTTTGAGCAAGTTAGTTTTCAACTGAGGAATTATAGGTTTATATTGTTATTAGAAAAACAGATGTAGTTCCAACATTCAAAAGCGTTAAACTAATAGAAATTATAAATTAAAATTTCCAGAAGAATTATAGGTTTAGTTTGTTATTAGACAAACAAATGTTGGTGAGCACTCAAAATCGTGAAACTAATAGAAGTTATTATAGGTTGATATTGTTAAATTAAAATTTTCGGAGGAATTATAGGTTGAAATTGTTTTAAAAAAACAAATGTTATAAAGCAAAGAAAATCGTGAAAATAATATAAATTATAGGTTGATGTTGCTAACTATATATGTTTACATTGTTGCGAATTATTCGTTTAACTTCTACCCGATAGGACCCGTGTGAGTCTAGTCTAATGTAACATGCATTCAAATAACACAAACAATCTCAAATAAAGATTTAGGGCGCCAAAATTCCTAATATTAATGAAGATATGTTAAACGAATCCAAAAACATGTACATTCGTTTGCTTTTTATAACATAGACAAAAATAACGAACTCATTTAGACGTACTAAGAATCACAAGCTTGAGATTCCATGGGCCAGTAGACCAGACATAACGCATATCATCAAGAGTTTGGAAAAGAAAATTTGAAGAAACCTTTACTAAGCGATATCAATTTCCAATTATTGCTGAATTCCAAAAGAGAGCTTAGGATTTCACAGAGCTATCTAGCAGTGGAGGCTTATCTCCTTTCGTAAAAACCAGCCTCCCATGGAGGTTGTTGACGCATCCTTCCATTCCCTTGATATTCTTCCTCGTAAATTTTGATTGAAATAATGTTCCCTTTCAGATAGGGCTGAGGCAAAATCAATGCACTACAAACAACTTGGGCGAATGAGTTTGTCGCCTAAATTGGAGGCAGAGTCATGGTTTTCATCACCACTTCTGCAAACTATTTTTGTGGTTGCGACTTCGTCTGAATCACTGAATGAATGAAGGTGGAGGGGTAATTTCCTTTGCAAACAATTTCGGTGGGTCGAGATCGACAAACCTCCAAGGGCGGATCAAAGATGGATTCGCGAGAACATGGGTGAAAATTGAAATCTCATTCTTTTGTGTCTATAATAACCTTATTAGAACTTTGGTAAATTGCAGCAATTTATCAGATAATAGTAATCTTGCTAGAGCTTTTGATTGTTGTGATAGTTTCAATTTGAATCTTAAGTAGGCTTGAATGAAGGAATTCAACTAGAGTTAGGATTCAATATTCTGATGAGACACAAGTTGATGTATTGAGATAATGGTTTCCCTAAGGAAATTGAAATTGCTTTGATTGGAAACTGAAAACATCTTCAGGTCAATACACAACATTTTTCTATAATGATGTTTTATAGTAGGTATTTGAAATTGCTTGATTCTAAACTGATGATTTGGCATTAGCTTGACTGCTTACGCAGGTGGTTGAACTTATGTATCCCCCATTTGTGTTTGTCTTATGCAGGTAGCCTTTATTTCAATGAAACCAAAACGCCAATTCAAGAGAGTGTAATGAATAGCCAGTCAGATATAGCTAAAAACTGATCCTAAAGAAAGCACAACTTAGCGAAGTTATTTGTATTGAATTGGTCTTGTAAAGAACACCAGAAAAGATTTCAAATTTTGATCAGAAGAGTCTTCGTCTTGCATTCTAATGTAGTCAAGGAAGACAATGAGCCAAGGACCAAGTGAAATTTCTTCTGTGAAGTATGGACTTGGACAAGTCTACTCATCTAAAAAATGAAATTCCAAGAAAAGAGATTATGTATATCTAGGTTGAATTTGATCTTGTATTAAATTGCAATCTAAAGAACTTGTGTATATATCTTTTATTGAATTGAGTGTAACAAGACCTATTGAATATCTTATATTTAATTGCAATCAAAAGAGCTCTTTCTTTAATTGATGTGCTGACCCGAATAAAACCAATCGATCAACCCGTGTCCCATACAAACCGATATCAGACAAAACCGAAAAATGAAAGAGTTGAAGATGGGTCAGAACTCAGAAGTTATGAATATGGGATATATTTATTTTTCTTTAATTTCGATTTATTTTCATGGTGCCAAAATCCAACATGGAAACCATAAAGTGTCGTGCCAATTGTCTTTTTTCCTAGTAAGCACCCCAAATGACTTGAGTATTCTTTCACTAATTAGTAATTACATTGTTTTTAAAATAATGTCAGGTTTATAGTTAATAATCTTCATCTACTTGTATTTCGTTGTTCATTAACTAATTGTCAAATTTACACCTAGTACAGATAGAGGTTATGATGTTTAAAAGCAAGAATAAGTTATGTTGTTCCAACATCAAGAAGATAGTGCTATGAGGTCAAAGAAGCATACTTGTCCAGTTGTTCAAATTCAAATAACTAATCTATTCGTTTACAACCATTGGAGGAAGAACCGTTATCTCTTAACACAACAACAAACCAGCACCACTAAAATCAGCTTATGATCAAAACGCAAAAACTAAACACTTTCGAAACCAGCAAAACGCTAACAGAAAAAACCAGCTAAATCTGTCCGCCAGAGTGCCTCACTCAAACGGCTACCATAGCACGCCCGAAGCCCCTAAACAATCCTACAAATCTGCAAACACCAAAGCAGAAAACATAAAAACACATCAGCAACACTCTTGATGAAAAAACTTCTGATACACACGCCAACGGATGCTCCAAATGACATGGAAAAAAAAAACCCAGCCATAGACAATAACTGCAGTCTACTTGTTCAAGTCACGATCCTCAAATCTCCAGAGTTGCTACATAAGTACCAACATGCGTGTTCAGTCTCCCATGTCTTGCCTTGTCATGACCAGGGCCTCAAAGCTAGAAACATCGAGGACAATACTGCTGTAGCAGTTAAGAAACGGATTACAAAAGACTAGATGGAGCTATGAAAGTCACTAAGGTAACACAAAACCCCACCAACTTCTATAAACCAACTGAGAAAACTAACACCTGCAACTATACTAAACACATAACCAAGAGGACAAAAAGAAGTCCCGGCAACTCCCTTAATTGTTGAAACACAGACAGAGCTGCTACCCGAAATAAAACCACTCGGAAACAAGCTAAAACCAAAATATCCTAAGCATCAACAAAACTGTGTCTGAGAAAAAGGCCCCCCCCTGCTTACAGAGACAGTTTAAAAGAAACAGCCACCCTTCAAACACCATCCCACCATAACCAACACAAGAAGGCCCTCTTTGGAACAGCACCACAACTACCAAAATTGCACAAAACACTTGCAAGGGTCCCATTCGTATAAAAGACAATGAGAAAGCCTTTTACCTTATAGTTAGAGGAGAATCAATTCTATCAAGCCCTAAACTGTTGTCAAAACTCCTATAAGCTAGGCAATATGCATATTCATTCTTGGATCTGTCAATTTGAATTGTTCTAAGAATCCAATCTCTCTGCATTATCCATCTCAAAACCATGAATGACTCTCCCGCCATCCATTGGCATTTGTCATAATGATTCCGATGTTTGCACTAAACCCACTTAACCAATCCACTATGATTTTTCTTTTTCTTGTTTTCGTACAAAGGAAAATGCTAAAATCCACTTTGTCATTTCTACCACCAGCTTTTCCTTTAGAAATTCCACCCACATTCAATCTGATCCAACCCAACTCAGGTTTGGTCCACTCACCCATCCTTATTAATGTGAAAAACTCTATAAACCCAAATTTTTCCTAACTTTTCTCAAAATTTTAGACTTTCAGTTATTGTGATTGAGCGACTTTTAACTCCATCTTTACTATTTGAGTCTTTGGGAGACTCAAATATTAAAACCATGATAATCACTACCTAGGGTCATTAAAATATAGCAAGAATCGGCAGTTCGAAATTCCAATAGCAAGAAGACAATGTATGAGGTCAAAGAAGCATTCTTTGTTCAGTTGTTCACATTCAATTCAACTAACTAATACACATTCATTTACAAGCATTTGAACAAGAACTGTATCTGAACATAAACCCAATAGCATCAAAATCACCAAGTAATTTTTACTCTTCAATCAGATTAAATTGAAGCTAAAAAGAAGCAACCATACACGACAATAATCTAATAAATCAGCATTTGCAACATTTCTAAAGAGAGAAAAGACAAAATCAGAATTACGAGGACGAAGATGTTGCTAACTTGTGCTCAATTCGCATAAAGCTTCGGAGACACTTCATTCTATCCTCCATAGCTTGCATGATACTGGCAGTTTCCTTGTCTTCGACATATTGACGATACGGTTTATTCAATAATTCAGCAGCTGCATTCATCAACTCTTGTTTCACTTCACCTTCATCATCAAGATTATCCAGCTTACAAAAATCAACTGCAGTAGATCGCGGCAGCGGAGAAAAATCAATTGCAGCTGAGAAACCATCATAAACATCAGCATCTTCTTCTTCTTCAACTCCTTCATCATCATGTTCTTCTTCTTCTTTATCTTCTTCGTCATTTTCTTCAACATCGTCGTCTTCTTCTTGAAGCAAGAACGAGTAACTGTTCATTTCTTGTTCCATGGCCTCACAATATATACAAAAGATTTCAAAGTACAAAATGTCAGAGTGGTTCTTGATGACTTGAGGATCAACAACAAGCGAATTCCATCGTTTGCAAACGCAACGCAATTGCAGTAGATTGCTTGGCTCAACTCTACAAAGGATTTCGATCATTATTTCATCAGGGATTTCCATAATGTTCGGTGACTCCGCCGTAGCTTCCGCTATCATCGCCGTCGTTAAGGTTTCGATTTTCCGTTCGGGTCGGTATGTTTCGCCCAGGAATCCCAATTTGATGCTTCGGAACTCTGTAATCGTATAATAGGGTGCGGTTTAAAAATGTGAATAATATTGATTTTTATTTTTTTATTTACAGGCTAAAAATCCATAATTTTAAGATAAATAAATATGGTGTCCGAATTTAAATGTCAGTATAATGCAATGTCTCTATGGAGACACATTAGTTATATTTGCTTTGAAAAATAATTATTTTCATTTATTAAAAAATGTAAATAATACTCCTTCCGTCCCAAATTGTATGTCGTTTTAGGGGAAAAAATTTGTGTCAAATTGTATGTCGCTTTACAAATACAACATTAATGTTACTTTTCCTATTATAACCTTAATTATTTATTACTCTCTATTCTTTTAATTCTTTCATTTATTTTTCCCAGATTATTTATTAAGGACAATTTTGTAAAACAACTCATAATATCTCTTTTCCACACAATATTAATTGTATTTCTTAATATGTGTGAAATGCCCAAAACGTCATACAATTTGGGACGGAGGGAGTACCAATGATAAATTGATTCTAGTGGTGAGAAACTTGAACTATGTGTTTGGATGAAGGGTTTAGGAGAAAAATAGGAGAGAGTTTACTTTTCATTTTTAAATTATTAATACTATCACTATGAAAAGTTTTTTAAAAGATTAACTTATTAACATGATAAACAATCGTATAATATTTTAATCACACTTAATTTATTTTAAAAAAACATATTATATAGTCCGTAGTTTAAAAAAAGAAAAGTGAATCTTCCCCTCACTTCCCCTCACTTCCCATGCTAAACCCTCAATCCAAACACATGGACATGTCTATCATATACGAGCAAAAGTCAAAATAATGATACATATGATATGTCACATTGTATAAATTTATCTCTATCTCTTTTATTTTCTACAACTTAAACATATTTTAAAAGAGCAAAACAGAAATGAAAGGAGATCGTATTTGACATCCAAGATGTAAAATATCCAAGTAAGGGGATTCTAAATTTATATACTTCTACAATTGTGGACCATTGGAAAATAAATCAAGTTTAAATAAAGAATGAATGTTTTATTTTTTTTACTAAGTACCTTACTCAAAGATACCCATTGTCATTCATAGATGCAACTAGTCTTCCAGTGTTGTGTGTGTGAATACTGAACTATTATGGCTTTTCATGAAATATTCGTGTATCAACTCTGCAAAATTGCAATAAACACGAGTGAGAGTGAACATGCCATATGAACCAAGGACACCCTTAAAATTAGACGTGCCGCGGTGTCTGACACGCGTCGATGTCGAATATTCATATGACACTTGCAACTGTTACAAGACAGTATCCGATCCTGACTAGCTAGAAGCTATGAAGACTAAATAGCAAGCTCTTCTATCCAATAAAACTCGTGGTCTTGCAACTCTACCACCACACAAAAAGCCATATGGTGTACGTGGATTTTCATAAAAAAGGAAAATCGAGATGGTGGTCTAAATAAAATTTGTAGCAAAAGGTCATAATCAAAGTTAAGGTTTTGCGAGACCTTCTCGCCTATTGTGAAACCAGTCACCAGTCACATTCTTTTAACCTTGCAATTCACAAAAAAAAAAAAAAAAAAAAAAAAAA
>Ga0209282_1001571_pt1 | contig 12602 bp, 9 predicted proteins | sample Mtrugardesep15_FD_187529 | JGI IMG/M metagenome (GOLD analysis project Ga0209282, IMG submission 187529) | Root nodule microbial communities of legume samples collected from California, USA - M. trunc garden sep15 (SPAdes) (version 2) | ecosystem: Host-associated > Plants > Roots > Nodule...
TGTTATTCTCGTTATTTTTTTTTTTTATCAAAACGACATCCAAATCTAAATTCTCTTCATATGTTCTTTATTTTATTTTTATTTTTGACTGGTTCATGTGTTCTTTATTATTGTTGTACTTATTGGATATATCAAAAGTTATTATTATTTCCTTTTTCTTGAAAGAATTTTTTTGTAGGGGAGAGTAATTATTTTATTATTTTGTAAATGTAAACAGTGTAGACTAGAAATCATGAGGCTCCCGTATTATGCTCTTTATCCGAAAATTGTCTTTATTAGAGCTAAATGAGTATTTATGAAAAATTCCATTCTTCCCACTTGAGCATTAATAGCATCGCATTAGACTTGATATGTTCTATAACAAAATCATATCTCCCACATTTGCTGAATGTGCACCACATCATACCTTAAACTTCTCCCTTCATCTTCACTACTATTTAATACTTAGTAGCTCACTTTCATAAACAGTTCTAGTAAGAGTTTTGTTTACTTGCTTGTCGTGTACTCATATCTTCGGTACGTCCATCGCCGATAGATAGTTCCTTAGAAGAGTGACTACACGCCTTAAGCTTATTCTTTTTCGATCATTCGCTACAACAATCTGAGCAATCATGGTGGCTGTTTATGGCAACAAGGTCGTTATTTCATCTGTTATTGTAGTCACTTATTGTCATTTTTTCGATACAAAATGTCTTGCATTAATGAGATTATGAAAGAGTTGGTAAGGATGTGTGTAATGCAATTATGATTTCGAAAAGGTACATTGATCAGTTCTAACATAAACAAATTTTGAAGGATTAAGCAAAACACTAAAGCTGTATATTTGTAGAGACTAAAATAAAAAACATTTCGGACATTAAAAGCAAAACATTATATATTTGCAAGGATGAAAAGGTGATATTCTTCTGTCTTTCTGTTTTAACAGCGGGTGTTCACCTTTGGCAAAGGTAGAAGTGATGGAAACAAAGCTATGAAGTCCTTGGTAAGCATTCTTTATCAATTCATAATAAGCATTTTTAAACTAACTCAAATTGATTTCCCTCATTCATGTTCTCTTAGCAAGCATGCTAAAACACTAAACACAATTTGGCAAAACAAGGCTATTTGATTTTTCATGTAACAACTAATTTTTATTCCTTTGAATTGCTTTCTGCATGTGTAGTTGGGAGGAAAGGGAGCGAACTTGGCAGAAATGGCAACAATTGGATTATCTGTGCCTCCTGGCCTCACTATATCAACAGAAGCATGTCAAGAGTATCAAGAAAATGTGAAGAACCTACCAAATGGTTTGTGGGAGGAGATACTTGAAGGCCTTAATTTTGTGCAAAATGAAATGGGGGCCTTTCTTGGGAATCCTTCAAAACCTCTCCTTGTCTCTGTTCGCTCTGGTGCTGCGGTAAGAGCCTTTTCCTTATATTTCATTTTGTCCCAACACTTGTTTGAATTGGGTTATTTGAGCTTATTCATATGCATAATGCATAAGCATTGGTGACACTATTTGGGAAAGCTTATAGAAACATCTTATGACATGTCCATTATTTGTTTTCATCTTATTTCCATAAGTGAACTATGTTAGCTTATGAAAACAAGCTTATATCTTATATGAAAATAGTGTGATTTTGCATATTATGTGACGTGTAAAGGTACAAGAAAAATGGTCTAAGGTTTATGTTAAAACAACAACTAGTAACAAAAGATTAAAGAAATCGCAAACGATGGAACGCAATTATTTGTCTACGTTGTTCGGTCATTTGTGTCTACCGCTGCGATAATATAGCAGCTATATTTTCGTATAAGTTCCATTGAATTTATAGGTGTATGTATTTTGGTTTGGTTTAAATTTGATTCCTTTTAGGGCTGTATTTAGCATGTTTATAGCATAAAGTTGTTTGTTTTGTCTACATCTATCAGATTTCCATGCCTGGAATGATGGACACAGTTCTTAATCTTGGATTGAATGATGAAGTGGTTGCTGGGTTGGCTTCAAAAAGTGGAGAGCGGTTTGCTTATGATTCTTATAGACGTTTCTTAGACATGTTTGGAAATGTTGTAAGTGTTTCTTTTATATCATATGAACAAAATTGCATTTCTTCTGCAACACTTCTCTAAGCAATAATCGTCATTTAAAATCTCTATCCAATACACTTCCTTAATAAACATCATCTTTTAGTATCTTCCATTGATTTTGTTGAAACTTTTATTGTATGTTATATTTAGGTAATGGACATTCCACACTCATTGTTTGAGGACAAGTTAGAAAAGCTAAAGCAATCCAAAGGCATTAAACATGACACTGGTCTATCAGCCAATGATCTCAAATATTTGGTTGAGCAGTACAAGAATGTCTACGTTGAAGCTAAGGGAGAAAAGTTTCCCTCAGGTGCTAACTTCAACACTATCAAATTCTTCATGTTTTGTTGTTATACATTCTTAGTGTAATCCATCCACAAACCCTCTCTTGATTTACCAATTGCAGATCCAAAGAAGCAACTAGAATTAGCTGTTAAAGCTGTTTTCAACTCTTGGGATAGTCCAAGGGCTATTAAGTATCGAAACATTAATCAGATAACTGGGCTAATGGGCACTGCTGTGAATATTCAATCGATGGTGTTTGGTAATATGGGAAATACTTCAGGAACTGGTGTTCTGTTCACTAGAAATCCAAGCACCGGTGAAAAGAAACTTTATGGAGAGTTTCTCACTAATGCTCAGGTTATATTACTAGTTGTTATTTTACATTACTTATGCCACTATGATTTGTATTTAGTAGTAAATTACTAACTACTTTGCTGATTTTTCGACAAAAAAAAACAAAAATTATAATAGGGAGAAGATGTAGTTGCTGGAATCAGGACACCTGAAGATCTAGAGACCATGAGAACTTGCATGCCAGATGCTTATAAGGAACTTGAGGAGAATTGTAAAATTCTTGAGAATCACTACAAGGATATGATGGTGAAAGTTTCAATCTCTTTAGATATGTTTTATTGTTTTTGCATTGTTTGTATCAATAGACTGACATGCAATTCTCAAATTGATATGATATTGTAGGATATTGAGTTCACTGTTCAAGAAAATAGACTGTGGATGTTGCAATGTCGAATTGGAAAGCGTACTGGTAAAGGTGCAGTCAAAATAGCTGCAGACATGGTTAATGAGGGGCTCGTTGATATTCGTTCTGCAATTAAGATGGTAGAGCCACAACATCTTAACCAGTTCCTACATCCACAGGTATATACGTTGTTGTAATTAACGTAATCCATATACGTCTTTCCTTTAACTTTCTTTTGTAAATAATGCACTGATCAAAACATCTTACAATGTCAATGTCCTCGCAAGATTATATAGTATTTGAAAATATTAACAAAAATTACTTGAAAAAAGATTATAAAAGGATAGTGATCATTTTGCTAAATAATGCACGGTTTTATTTTGTTTGATGACTGATTATATAGTGTTTGATGATTGATATGTACATTTATTTCCATTTGTTTATTTTTCATTTCAAATGTAAGATGCGCAAGTTTTATTGATTGCTTTAAGTTTACTTGTTTAGTTTGACGATCCATCTAAGTACAAGAACAAAGTGGTTGCCACTGGCTTACCTGCATCCCCTGGAGCTGCAGTTGGGCAGGTTGTGTTCACTGCTGAAGATGCCGAGGAATGGCATGCACAAGGAAAGAGTGTCGTCTTGGTATTCTTTTTCATTATCAAAGTCATCATTTTCCTTATCTCTTTTTTTTCCCTTCATTATATCCAATGTCTTAAAGTTTTGAATGAGTATAAATCCATTTGTGTTTGGTCTCTTAGCCTAGCCTAGAGATCAAACCAGTGTGTATTAAGTATCTCTATATAATGTCCTAGATTTAGTTTCATATCTAGGTTAAAGAAATAATCCATAAGAAATCATTAAATTCTAATACATACTTGCATTATTAAAGGTAAGGACAGAGACAAGTCCAGAGGACATTGGGGGCATGCATTCAGCTGTTGGCATCTTGACAGCTAGAGGTGGTATGACATCTCATGCTGCTGTTGTAGCTCGTGGATGGGGAAAGTGTTGTGTGTCTGGTTGCGCCAATATTGAAGTAAACGAGTCTGGAAAGGTAACCTCCTATATTATTGACAAATTAGTAAAAGATCTTCTTCATGTTCAAATAATCCAGTATAATAACATCCATTTATGATGATAGGTGGTTGTAATTGGAGACAAGGTAATATCAGAAGGAGAATGGATCTCGCTGAATGGATCCACAGGTGAGGTGATTCTAGGAAAGCAAGCACTTTCTCCTCCGGCATTAAGCGAGGATTTGGAAACTTTCATGTCTTGGGCTGATCAAATAAGGAAGCTGAAGGTGCTGCTGTGTATTCTTTATTAGCTACAGAAGTTGAGTTGAATCAAAACATTTAATTCGTGTTTGGTAATTTCACTCATGTCATTGTTGTGTATCAGGTTTTGGCAAATGCTGACACACCTGAAGATGCAAAAACAGCTAGAAGAAATGGTGCACAGGGAATTGGACTTTGCAGGACTGAACACATGGTACAAATAATATTCAACTCCTTGTTATAACTAACTGAAACGTGTGAATGCATTAAAATTTAAAAGGCTTGTATTGTAGTTTTGTTATAACAAGTTTTAGCATTGCTTTTCAAACTAAAAAGAAAAAACACTCATGTAGAGCGAGCATAAGATAAAAATGATCCTCTTTGGTGTGTTTTAGTTTTTTGCGTCAGATGAAAGGCTAAAGGCTGTGAGAAGGATGATAATGGCCATTACGCAAGAACAGAGAAAAGCTGCACTTGAATTGTTGTTACCTTATCAACAATCAGATTTTGAGGGAATTTTCCGTGCAATGGATGGCCTCCCAGTAACAATCCGATTGTTAGATCCTCCACTTCATGAATTTCTTCCTGAAGGTGACTTGCCACATGTTGTCAGTGAACTAACGTCTCAGACAGGCATGAAAGAAGCAGAAATATTCTCTAGGATTGAAAAACTCTCTGAAGTTAATCCCATGCTTGGTTTTCGCGGCTGCAGGTTTGTCCTCCTCTTAATATGATGCTTGCGCGTAACAAATAGTTATCACATGACTGATGTTTAGTTTGGAAATTCCAAGCTCATAATTTATCAGTAGGAATCAAACTCGGTATCCTAGGATTTAATGATGTTTGACAATTTGAAATCATGTGAGCAGGCTGGGAATATCATATCCAGAATTGACTGAGATGCAGGCTCGTGCAATCTTCCAAGCCGCTGTTTCAGTGAGTCGCAATGGTATTGTAGTTCAACCAGAGATAATGGTTCCACTTATTGGTACACCTCAGGCATGTTCCTTTTTCTTACTTAATCTTTAGTTATTTCTCTGATTTGTTTCACATCTATCATGTATGTGTAAGATTATGACGAAAATTCAGAATGTTCTCTCTCGAAATATAACATGAAACAACATTTTTTGGTTTGATCTTAATAAAAATCTTGTGACATAATTATTATACAAGCCCAATACTTTTTAACTAGCAGGAATTAAGACATCAAGTGAATTTAATAAGGAACGTTGCTGAGCAAGTGTTCTCTGAGATGGGTTCTTCTTTAAGCTATAAGGTTGGAACTATGATCGAAGTTCCAAGAGCTGCACTAGTTGCTGATGAGGTAATACTTATACTTCTCTTTGTCTTGAAGATAACACTTGAATTTTAACATACAATAATAAAAATGTGTTGAAGAAAAAACAATATTTTTTTCATCTTTACACTTTCTAATTTTATAATCCATTTGTGTAGATTGCAAATGAAGCAGATTTTTTTTCATTTGGAACCAATGACCTTACCCAAATGACATTTGGCTACAGTAGAGATGATGTTGGAAAATTTCTTCCTTCATACCTATCTGCTGGGATTTTGCAGCATGACCCATTCGAGGTTAGTTGCATAGTTGTGCGGTGTGTGATTTCTGGAATCGAGAGTTTTACACTGTTGTGTGTAAAAATAACACACACCCACACCACTCTCTATTCAAACTTCTTGAAACAACAATAATAAAATACCATTACTTTTATCGTTATTTTACTTATTTCGTGAATTGGAGATGGTACGTTTTGCATTTTCTTAATATATAAAGTATGTTTGCTAAATTCACATTATTGACAACAATTACAGGTACTTGACCAGAAAGGTGTGGGTCAATTAATCAAAATGTGCACAGAAAAGGGTCGTGGTGCTAAACCAAATTTGAAGGTAACTTAACAATACAAATTTAAACAGCAAAATTTTATAACACATCTTGGTTATTCTTAATATGGTGTTTAAACACTACTGTAAATAATTAATTACGTTGATTATCAGGTTGGAATATGCGGAGAGCATGGTGGCGAGCCGTCTTCTATTGCATTCTTTGCTCAACTTGGACTTGATTATGTCTCGTGTTCTCCATTCAGGTTAGATTTTCGGTTCAAAGTTGTATGAAATGAGATATTTGTATTTTTAGTAGTCAAATTGAAAATTTGAGGACTCTTTTGCAGGATTCCAATTGCTAGGCTTGCGGCAGCTCAAGTTGCAGTGTGAGGAACAGTTATTAGACTATTTCCTGTCTCGTGGCATGGCTCTCTACAGCCGCAAAATAACTGTGGTTTGTTAGAGAAAACAGTTTGGAATTTTTTCTGAAAAAGAAAATAGGGAAAACATTGTGTACATATTCAAAAAATGTTTCTCTCATAATATCTCTGGAATTTTCTTCCACCTATCATCTTTGTTAGAATTAATTGATGAGCAATGTGTTAGACATAATTGGAGATTTGTTAGAATTAATTTGATATTTTGTTTCTAGTTATTGGTTATAATTAGTTGTTAGCTGGTTATATTGGTTACCTAAAGATCACTATATAAAGTGCATCAATGTGTAATCAAATTCTTCAATCATCAATTCCAAAATTTAATCTTTCTATCACTTTACTTTTCTCTTTGTTCGGCGGCTCTACCATGTTTCTCAACATGATATCAAAGTCACTGTATCCACCATGAATGCTCTGCCGCGTTTCTTTTCTATTTCCATCCTTTTCTTGTTTTCTGTTTCAGAATTTTCAGTCGATCATTTGGCTTCTCCTTTCTTTTGAGTATGATTTTTCTCCACAAAGATTTGGCTATGTGTTAAGTTGTTCCTTGCATCTTTTGAAGATTGAGAAAACCTTCAACTTAATCTCTAACTACCTCTTCAGTTGACTCCACCAACCATAAAAAATTAAAATAAGTAGTACTTACTATTAATTAATAATTCATTAAGTTAAATTATAGTTAAGGGACTAATTTGTTAGCTTAAAATCATCACTCATCCCAAGTTGCACACACTTGTAGCTTTATTCTCAATATTAGTTTCTTCTTGCAATTGGAATATGAACAAATGCTGCACAACCAAACACCCTAAAATGCTCTACTGAGGGATTTACTCCCTGCAATCCTCTTTTGGATTTTGATTCTTGCATTTCAAAGTTGGCAATCAGTTTAAAACTATCTAGGAATTTGTTTCTCTGATAGTAGTGTTCTAACTGTGTTCAAAAGAGATTAAATAGTGAAGCTCTCATCATAACTTTAGCCTCTTATCCTACCAACTCCCTCAAATTATATTTGCCTTATTTAATTTCTGCTTTAAAGTGTATTATTGTTGTACTACCTTCATTGGTAAAGCTTTTAGATGACTGTTTGCATATGTATTCATTCAGCTAGTCTGATCGGGCCTTTCTTCGTCAGTTTGGAGGACCGAACGAGTACTACCTCTGTGTATTGTAGAGTTCGACCGAGTTTGTGTTAGTAGGCCTCCTATTAGACATGTATGTCAGGCACAGACCCAATTAATTTGGCTCTTATGCATTTGTTAGTTTGTGTGTGTTAAAATAGAATAAGGATGACATTCAGTTATTTGTTTTATTTTTTCGTTTGGTTGGGAGAGACTAGGATCTCTAGTTCTGTTGTTTACGACGGCTCTCTAGTTCCTAGACTGTATACATATTCACTTCTAAGATTGATTTAAATAAACTATAGGATAATTTCAAGCAAATAAATTAAAGGGATAAATAGTGTTTACCCCTATCATTTGAGCGGATTTTGGTTTAATTCCGTCCATTGTAATTTGAGCGAATTTTGGTTCATCCTCTGTCATATCATCTATTTTGTAGAGTGCAAATCAACGAAAGTATAAAACCAAAGAATCTTACAACTACAAAGTTGGAACCGAAAGTTATTTTTACATGCGTAATCCAAAGCTTGCCCAAATGACGGGGTAAACACCATTTAAATAAAAAAATAAAAAAAAATCAATCAATGACAGCGACATACTTTAGAATTGAATCCAATTACACATGCATACATAACATAAATCCAATTACACATGACATACTTTAGGGCCGGCTTGTTGGAGAGGGAGAAAAAAAGAAGTTTAGAGGTTCAAAGAGTGTTATAAAAGTATTTACATTTTTTTTTTGGTAGTGAAAGTATTTACATATTATCTATTAATAAAAAAGTCTTGAGATTGTTGTACTTTCTTGAGGAGGAACCTTGTTGCTAGTGAAAAGCAAAGCGCAGTTGCTCGATCAAACGCTAAAAATTTAAAGCTATGACATTAGGAATTTGTTAAAAAAGAATTTGGATGAGCTAATTTAGCTTCTTAACAAAAAAGGAATTTGTGAAAATTAAGAAAATTTAAAGCATAGTTGGTTTATTAGATTTATATCCATTTAAGAAAATTAAATTTCAGTTTTGTAATTCACAACTTTGAGATAATATTCATAATATTATTTCACAATTGTACTATATCCAATATGCTAACAAGGGAAAACACTTGAGTATAATCTGACTTCATACACCTATTTCTGCATGCTCATAAGTCACATCTCCTACCTCTGCAGTGTTTAACACACTGGCACTACTATCATGAACCTCATCACTTGTTTAACCGCCTGCTCCACTTTAATGATCACCCCAAACTAATTTAATTTCCAGCTCTTCCTTATAACTTTCATCCCAATTCCACATTGTCGCTTGTTAAAGTTTCACATCTCTACTCACAAAAATCTTGTTAGCATTTGGATTGTACAACCTACAGCCTTTAGAATCATCTCTACACACTTGCAGCTATTATTCTCAACCTCTTTTCGAGTTTTTTATTCTTGCCTTCCAAAGTCTGGAATCAGTTTAAAACTATCCAGGACTCTGCTTCTTTGATAGTAGTGTTCTGTGTTCAAAAGAGTCTAAATACTGAAGCTAAGCTTACCAAAGAAAATGGGTGCCTAAAGTAGCTGGAATGAAAATTAATTTCTCTTTGACTTCAAGTGAGCTTCTTATCCTCAAATTATATTTGCCTCATGCAATTTCTGTTTTAATCAAAAACAGAAGGAAGAAAACCAGATTTATTATTGTTGCACTTTCTTCCTTGGTAAATCTTTCAGATGACTGCTTGCATATGTACTTTTGCACAAGGTGGGATATACGAAAAAAGAAGCACTAATTTTAATGCTGACGTTATATTTTAAGCGGTACATTTCACGCAGGTTTAATCTGTTCTAATATTGGCATATACGCTTAAACAATTAAGAGATTTACAGCAGCGTTGGTTCTGTTGGTTTAGTGAATTGAAATTTACTTATCTCCCTCTACTTTAAATATCGAGTGCTTTAACAAATTGACTAAGTGCTTCGGTCTCTGTTCTATTTAAAGAAATGTGCTACTGCTAATCGGTAATTTTATATTGCCAATGGGAACAAACCTGTTAATAGTTTCTAACATGTAAATAAATAAATAATTTCATTAAAAGTAAACTTACATATGTATTTTGTCTAGGCTGCTAGCTACATTACAGTTGTGGGTTTTCAAAATGCAATTGTAAGTCTCAGACTTAATTATAGGATTAGTACAAATTTACTACCTTTTGCAAATTGCCAATATTTGCATAGCTGCAAGTAATACATTCTTACTTCCTGCTCACTATTTAGAAACTAAGCAGTATCTTCTATTACATATATTAATATTCTATTAAGATTAGCTTTTTGTTTCAATTCTATCACACTTCTGGTGAACAGTTTCGATTATCCTACTTCTACGTCAGTTAGGAGGACCGAACGAGTTTATGTTAGTAGGCCGCCTATTAGACATGTGTATGTCAGGCACAGACACAATTAATTAGGCCCATAAGCATTGTCAGTTTGTGTGTGTTTAAATAGAATAAGGAAGGATGCAACATCTAATGCATTTAGTTATTTGTTTTATTTCAGTTATTTTGATAGCAAAATGTGTGGTGAAGTACATAATAAGATGATATATATTAGTACAAAACAATACGCGTTGATGTTTAAATTGACCTACTTCCTTGATAGTGCCCTTGTGGGTTGCAGCATAGAGAATAAGCATTCTTTCCTTTAAGGTAAAGCTTGTGTCTATTTATATAAAGCCATAAACTCAGAATTGGAGGGGTGAGCATGTGGTCAATGTAAAATAAAATCAGTGTTTTTCCTAATTGAATTACGTGATGTAATTAAGCCATTAGCGGGTTGCACAATGTTACGTTGTACAATTTGATTATGCTGAATCTCAACACCATTCATCTCATGAAAATGGGAATTTGTCCCATCGCTAGAGTTACATTAAGCATGAGTAATAGAATTCTTGTACCTGAAACAAGTGGCACATCGGCAAGCTCGCCGATGTTCAACCTCGGATTATAAATTTGAACTCTTATCTCTAATTAATGTGAGACGTAAATTTTTCTCATATTCCTTAACCACACAACATATATCTGCTCTGAACTTTAAGCTTGGAAAGCAGATAATATATACTTGAAATTTATCTCACGGGAACACATGATACATAAATGATACGAAAAACATCTTTATATATACATTACAAACAAGACTATTTTACAATAGCAGTATTTACCAGCACACCAATTAATAGCCAACATTTAACTCTATAAACAGCGACGACAACCATGAAGACCATTTCCAATCCTGAAGCAATCTCCCAAGTAGCAGTTGACAGAATTATTATAATACATCCATGACGGTTGAAAATTCTATTATTCTACTATATATAGAACTGCAATTCATCATCATACTAATGCCTGACAATATTTTCACAGCAAAACATACATTAGTTTGAAATAGCAAATATGGACAGATCCAGGGGTTTTATACTTAATCAAATTAAATTGATGGTCAAGTAACATGAGTTTTTTTTAAAAGCAAAATGAATTAATGCAACACTAAACCAGACACAAGATGTGCAAGGATTAAATAAAAGTTTAAAAAGATACAAGCCAAACTGATGGATGCACTTGTTGTAAACACCACTGCTAATCAACATAACCAGCCTGATAAAAAAAAAAGAACATAATATTATCGTTATTGCTTTGATAACATTGTTTTTTAATATATACTATATACAAAAGCATCAATAAACTGAAAGAAAACAATTAATAAAACAGATTGAGTGTTCACGCGGCTTTTGTGTGTCGACTTTGTCGGGCTGTATAGCACCGCTCTTTGAAGATATTTTTATGATCTAATAAAGTATTGAAAATTCATCTAATTGTTTATGTGTAGATCATTAATTTGAAATTAATAATTTTCTACTTTGAAAGTTGAAACAGAAAAATGGCAACCACCAAAGTTATTAGAGTCCACTGAAATTAGAGAATATAACCTTCTATTTCATTCATATGCATAGAAAGCTATGATGAAATTTTTAATGAAGTGCTTTGAATCAAAGTCGTACAATTGAGATCCTGATTAACATGCATAAACTCATCAGACTAATTTACCGTATAACACACTTTCAAGCAGTCACCACAACATACATTGGTACACAATTCAGTTACCCATGCATAATAACCGTGAATCGCACAAACAAAGCCGTCAATATTACCAATAAGCATATTATACATAGTTAAACAATATATATTTTGTGACATATCAAATCAACTCATTCAACATACTGGCTCATGTGAGTCATGTCACAAATGCAACCACCCAGTAGTTCATAAATTAATACAATATAATTATAAATATCAAGAAAATGGTCAAGGAGAATATTTGACTACCTCATTCTTCTTGTTTGTGCCATCTTCTTAAGCTTGCTCACTGTCATTGGGGAGTGAAAGCAGAGACTCTATATACAAAGTCATTTGGAATCCCGGTGCATCTTCACAATATGAGTTATGCTCTAGAAACTCTCCTTTGTCATTATATTTCACCAGTCCAATACAGCCATTTGATGCAACAATATTGCCACTTTTTGTACAACATATGGGGGAAATGTATGGAATGACAACATCAATAGGAAGCACAAGAGTTTTAATCCAAGATGAATGCACTCCATATTCTTCCATCACCCATATATCAACCTTATGATCCCCAGAAACCCATAGACTGAGAAATCCTCTAAATACCCATAAATCACGATCATTAGAATGATTGTGAATATCATTAGAATGATTGTGAATATCATCTGGGAGAGGTATCAATAGAAGTTCCCTTTCCGTTAAATGAAAGGCAACAATAACATAAACACCTATATCATGACGAAAAGCCAACCAATGAATAGCCCCGTTGAAGAACGAG
>Ga0209282_1001573_pt1 | contig 12600 bp, 6 predicted proteins | sample Mtrugardesep15_FD_187529 | JGI IMG/M metagenome (GOLD analysis project Ga0209282, IMG submission 187529) | Root nodule microbial communities of legume samples collected from California, USA - M. trunc garden sep15 (SPAdes) (version 2) | ecosystem: Host-associated > Plants > Roots > Nodule...
CGACACATTCCCTGGACAGTCAATTGGTAAGCCATACATCAATCTAAGTTTCAAGTAGAAATTTCTAGTTACTAGGGTCTGTTTTATCTACTAACAAAAGCACCCCTGAGACTGTTTTTTGAGAGTTTGTGAAAACAACTTATGATATGTCCATAAGCTGTTTTCAGATCATTTTCAAAAGTCTCCATGATAGCTTATGAAAACAGCTTATAACTTTTATGAAAATAGTTTGACTCTATTTTATCTTTTGTTATAAAAATAGCTTATGCACAACAACTTAAATGATAAACTCTTGTGCTATAATCGCTGAATTAAGTCTTTTTATCCAAACAAGATCCTTATATTTATTATTAACCATGATATCAGTTTGAGACTTGGATGAAATGTGATTGATCAAATGTTTAATGCATTTCTTTGTAGATTTTTTTGGTGCCTTGAGGGCGAGAGTGTATGACGATGAAGTCAGGAATTGGATATCTGGTATCGGCGTGGAGAGTATTGGAAAAAGACTTGTGAATTCAAAAGAGGGACCTCCAACTTTTGAGCAACCAAAGATGACTATTGACAAGCTACTAGAGTATGGAAATATGCTTGTCCAAGAACAAGAGAACGTGAAGAGGGTCCAATTAGCTGACAAATACCTTAGTGAGGCTGCTCTTGGAGATGCAAATGATGATGCAATCAAGACCGGAAACTTCTATGGTTAGTCCTTTGATTTTTCTGTTATTATCTTTAAAAGGCATAGCCTAAAAGTTTGCTTTAGACCAACAAAGATGCCGCATCGGTCTTGACAATAACTTGGACTAAACCAAGAATGTTATCTTATTGTTTGGATGCAGGACAAGGAGCTCAGCAAGTTCCTTTACCTGTCCAAGAAGGTTGCGCTGACCCTTCTGCAGAAAACTATGATCCGACAGCCAGAAGTGATGATGGAAGTTGCACATACACATTTTAGTTGATTCTTAAGTGAGTACATAAATATGGAGATTTGTAAAAGCAGTCTGAAAAACATTTTACTATGTTTCTTAGATCATTCACCATATTTTATTTAAGGTGCATTAATGTCACCACTTTAGGTTGTTTATTTTGTGTTATTGATGGTGTCCTATGGTTGAATTTTGAGATCAACATCCTATGGAAAGCAATGTTAGCAATATCATTTCCTCCTTTCATTTTGCACAATCATCTTGCCAGATTTGTGTTCATTAGAGCTATCTGATTTACATGATATATGAAAATCTAACAATTAACTAACAAGTTATATAAAACACAAAAATATAAACATATTATCTTAAAACCTTGCCATTTAGGACTGAAATTTATTCTATGCTAACTGTCATTGACTTTCTTTATACTTTCTCATTTTCTGTTGATATTCATGGTGCAGAGGGGCGCCTTTGTAATTTTTGTAAAAAAAGGGGTAAAACTATAATTGTAAAAAGTACAAGGATAACCTTGTAATTTGCGAAAGTTCAGGGGGTAACTTTGTAATTTTTGAAAGCTTAGGGGTGAATTTGTAACTTCGAAATGTTTTGGGGTAAATTTGTAATTTTAGAGGATTTTTTGTGACTGGACTGATGACATGGCATAAAGCCACTATAGCTGACATACAAGCACCTAGTCACTTACGTTGACATTTTATTTCTTGCATTCTCATTACTTATCGGCATTTATTATGGTTGTACACAAGGTCTCTAGGATTACTATAAATAAGGTCTAAGTATTCCTTGTATTATATTATTGAAATATATAAAATTGTGAGTTTCTTATTTGAGAGTTAGAGAGTGGCTTCTCTCTTGACTTCTGAGCCAGTTATCAATGTCGCACTATCTACATTCTCTTCCGAACCCAAAAGAAACTAATCCATATATGGGTTGGAGCTTCAAAATCAATGGCCAACTCCACCCCTCGATCTTTCTTCTCTACCACAATATGTATGGCCAAAGAAGAAAAAGATACATCTGATTATAGGTGTTTTAGGAATTGTAGGCTGGTGCATTGTCTGCTTTCTTACTTGGCATTTACATATACAGAAAAAACAAGAATGCTGATGTGGTAATCCTACCAAGTAATCAAGAAAGCCACAAAAGGTTTCAAGGACAGAGATATTTGAGCAAAGTAGATTTGGTCATGTTTGCAAAGGAATGTTGCCAAATTCTAAGGCTGAAGTTGCTATTAAGAGGGTTTCACATGAATCAAAACAAGACCTGAGATAATTTGTATCTGAAAAGAAACCACAGGCTGGCTTCACCACCAGAATTTAGCTCGGTTGCTAGGGTGGTATCGCCTCCGTAGTGGACCTCCTTGTTATGATCACTAGCACACAATAAGAATTGTACACAGGTTTTATGTGGTTCCATATGGAGAACATATAGTAAGAGCTTCAATTATTCACAATGATACAATGAACAAACTTATTACTTTCCTTATTAAACTAGATCAAAATTACAAGGAATATATAAAAATAGATAGATATGATACATTCCCAGGTGCTCTTCCCCCGCATCCCAAGCCCTCTGCTTCAAGCTCAAACCTTACATTTTTTAGACGTTAACAGTTTAACTCCAAAATTTCAGTTTGAGTTACAATTTAGATATGCTCATCAGCACAATCTTTTTAAGAACATAAACTGATTCTTTAAAAGAACATCAAATGAATGGAACTATTAAAGTAGGAAAAAAAAATGTGTTCACATAAATCATTGCATTTAAGAATTTTCATAGTCTGAGACTCGAGCTATCTGAAGAAAACAAAAAATTCATGTTATGGAGAAACATCCTGATTAAACAAAAACCAGTGACATTTTATCATAAAGAGCATCCAGAATACATTAGTGACGAAAGTTAACAGCTCAATTGTAATTATCCTTAAGAAAGTTAATAACTCGGTATTATAATTATCTTTAAGCCTCTGTTCCCATCCCTCTGTCTCTTCAATGCAATCAGTAAACTGGACTGTGAAATGTTCTGCAAAATTAATGGATCAGTGTTTGACTCATTACAATCCTTTGCCTAAATCTTCAACGCAGCTTTTGCCATGGCCAACGCACCTTCAAAAGTTTGGTTTCCGCCAATAAATCCACTCATATGGACAAAAACACAACCAGGAATGCCAGATTCTTTTGACAGTACGTCATCCCTTAAACCTCGCCACTGTGAAGGCAGAGCCTTCCGGCTCTCGAATCTATCGGGAGATACTGAAACTGCCTGCACTCGCCACTGTTTGCTTCTCTCATCCTGTAGAGAATATTGAGAAAAATACAAGTGAAGAAATCAGCCAATATGTTACAAGAACATAAATCAAAGATATACTAATATATTCACCACAAAACAACCTTAATGGTACAGTTGGAAAATTATACTTCCTAGTGATGATATATTAAGTTGAGAAATTACAGAGGTAACAAAATTGTGAACCTAAGATTTGAGACGCGTGGTTTGGTTAATTTGATCATCTGAACAACTTTTCTTAAGTGGTTGACCAATCAAAGACTGTTTCAAGTGGTTTGGTTTTTTCAGGCATTAATCAGTTTCATTATAAGGTGCTGTTTAAAATGAATTTTTTGAACATCCATAACCTTAATCCGAACCACTCAGCCTAGTATTGCAGCAGTTTGCATTACCTTGAAAATTGATTGTTATTACTCCGAGAGTATACATTCTCGTAGGCTAGTGCTTACTCATTAAGCCCTCATTGCATTTATTGTAAAACCACTATAAATACATAGTGTGTGATCTCATTACAGACAATGTTTACAGTTTTACACAGTTTTACAATTGCTATCCATTTTAAATTCAATTCTGACTCGTTCTACCTAAACCTTCATATGGAGTTCAACATCCGGCTACAAGTTTGAACTTTGAACATACTAAACAACCCATTGTCTGATTATGGGTGCGTTTGTTTTGGATTTTTTTAGAAAAAAATCACTTGTCATTTTTAAGTGTTCGTTTAGGATTTTTATAAGAATCATTTTATAAAAAAAAATAAAAATTCTATTTTGACTCTTAAATGAAAAGTATTAGGATTAGCGTTTCCCAAAATCTATTTTTTTCAAAATCAAGGAGGTAACACATTAACTAGGTATTTTTATTTTTTTTTAAAAGTGATTTTTTGGATAGTAAACAAATACAAATAGCTTTGGATTTTTTTAAAAATCTCCAAAAAAAAAATCTCTAAATTTTCCTAACACAGTCTATTTTTTTATAAAGCTAAAACAAAAGCACCTTATATTGGGTTTTTTCATCATTGAAGTATACCAATAAAGTATGTTAATGGCAACAATCTGGTATTGAACTCTATTTTTTTTAAAAGTGATTTTTTGGATAGTAAACAAATACAAATAGCTTCAGATTTTTTTTAAATCTCCAAAAAAAAATCTCTAGATTTTCCTAACAGTCTATTTTTTTATAAAGCTAAAACAAAAGCACCTTATATTGGGTTTTTTCATCATTGAAGTACTCATACCAATAAAGTATGTTAATGGCAACAATCTGGTATTGAACTCTATTGGACCAAAACAAAGCCAATAAAAGCCCAACTTAGCGGTCCTTCTAAAACATCTATCAACATGCCCTTTTGAACTTGAAGAAAATGAAAACAAAGTACATACCTCATACAGAACATATTTGATTGGTGGGTCAATTTTCATCTCCCCCTCAAGCTCAAATAAGTGAAGCTTCCACTGCAGAAAACAAAATCAGTTAAAATCTTCTGACACAGTACCAGTACTTAGTACAATGCCGCTAATACAGTAATTCCCAAAGAAAATAAAGAAATGGAGAAATTTAGTATACGGGAGGAAATAAATAGTTCCTATATAATAGAACGTTGGTCCCATGATGACCATTCTAGGACAAAAACAACAGCAGCAGCCTGTCGATAGTCACATTGGTACCATAGATTTAGAATATTTTAATCTTAACCGGGAAATAAGAAAATAGTCAGGTCAACACACGAACATAGCCATTACAGTGAAGGTTTGTAACACATAGCATCCATGATGTTGTTTTCCTACCTGATTACTGCATTAATTATAGATCTCTCTGTGGAGTACAAATCAAGAACAACCAGTCACAGGCAGTAACAGTTATCATCTAGTCGGAAAACTTACACAAGAAATAGATTATAAAATCCTGTTGCCATCAGCTTGAATGAAAAATTTGTACAAAAAAGACATAAGAAATTTTTTTTTCAGCAAAATAATTGTTTTAGGATAAAAGTCCAAATACCTGTTCAAACTTCAAATCATGATTTCAGGATTACTTCTATAAATGGATTCAAATCCACAAAAATTTGCAACAAAAAATAACTATAATATTTTTTTAATATAATAATAAACGGTTTAAGATGTTAGTTAAAAAACATATTCAAGCTTCAAATCATGATTTCAAATCATCTGACAGTTACTAGACCTAATTCAAAATTTTAAATGAATGAAGTTCAATTCAAATGTCATACAAAATGTTAGAAGAGGGGGGCAAGAATAATCAACTCACAGGACAGAACTTTTTCAAAACTAAAATTTCTCCAGAAGGGTCAACAGTTTGTCTAGCCGCAATGGTCTCCATCACAATTGACTTTGCTGGTAACCATGAGTTCACATGAAAGCGAACACTCTGCAAGGGAAGAGGGGACTTGTTCAGAAACCAATGAAAAGGTAAAACAGGCAAAATGAAATTCTAAAATGCCTTGATATTCTTAGGGTTCAAAGGGAAAGTGTATGAACTGTGAATACTCACATCCAGAAACTCACTGCCAGCAAGTGCCATGGCACGATGAAAGGCTTCATTTTCTTTCTCAGATGACTGATCGGGATCTGTCCAATCCAGATTAAACCTTCCTACTCTTGAGGATAAATGAGTATTATTAACATATTTTGGAGGCTGGTCTGTGTCGTATTGATTGATTCCATTGTCTACGGCATCAATTGCCTGAAATAATCAACAAGAATATCATTCATCATAACGTTTCGATTGTTTAATAATTATCAGAAGCATATTTTGTTTCACTAATCAGCCACTTTAAGAGGACTAATGAACCCCACCAGTATTCCCCTAAGCCATTCTGCAGGCGACTATCAAATTAAATCCAAAAATGTGTGGTTCTAAATTATATGTCCCACAACATAAGGCAAAGTTATCTTTCACCCAAATCATTCAATAAAGAATATAAAAACAATGAAGGACTGATTCACAGTATACATGTACAATACATCATATGAAACCCCTGGGTAAGTCAGTGAGCGAGTCTTGCGGGAGAGTATAGGTTCTTTCAGAAACTGTTTAATTCTTCTTATTGTAACATTGTAAATTCTACCTATTCTAATTCTGCGACCCACAATAGTGCAGATTGGGATAATAAGAGAATATAACTCTGTTAGGTTTCCATTAGTTAAGACAACTAACTGACAGTTGTCAGTTAGCAAGGACAAACTAGAGTTAGCTTAGCTTTATATAGGAGACTCTTCCCTATTATTCTTGTACGAGAAAGAGATTATAAAATACAATCAGAAGTTTCCTCTTCAATTTTCCGTCTTTACTCTGTTTTCATGATATCCAAGATTGAGATATCAATGTACCAAGCAAGGGACTCTGTTTTAAATGCGCAGAAAAAATTTGACCAAGCAAGGTACTACTATGTATATGAAGTTGAAAAGTAGAATAGAGTGCAATGTAAAATGTATTACCTCCATGAAGCTCCTGTAAACAGCCAAATATATGTAATGGACATTTTGGTGCTCTTCATCTACCTTAAGTTCATTAGCTATAATCTCTTTTCCAAAATGCTACACACCGAAAAAAGAAGGCATAGTAGAATTATTAAGCTATATGATATTCAAAATAAAAACATCCAAAAACAATTGGTAACTGTACCAAAACAGAGGAATTCACACTGTTTGGTTCAAAGGAGGGGACATATGAAAGATTTTAATTAGACTTTCCATTTGGTTAGATGAGGGGAGGAGTTGAAAACTAATTTACCTTTATTACCCTTAAAACCTTTCATATTACATTTTGCATAAGAATATTCTAGTCAATGTATTTAAAACATTTAAAATTCATCTTATATGAAACACTAACATAGACACCAGACACGACACTGACACTAGTAATAATGTGAGAAAATGACAATTGAATGTAATCACATGTGTCGATGTCGTGTTGGGCACCAGACACGTCGTCGATCAAAAGTATCGATGCTACAGAGATCATCTTCCCTCCCCTCCCCTCCAAATACCCCAGTATTGCATGGAAGCAAAAGTTGAGTGAGGACAGATTTAATCCCCGCTGTTACCCTCCCCTTCATATTGAACCAAACTAGATTAAAATAACTTCTTCCCTCCCTCTATTTCACTTCAACCAGTACTTCATAAAATATAGGTTGTACTTGTTTACATGAGAAATTTACCTTATAAACAAGACCAGCACTGCTCAACTTAGTGGAGAAACCATGCCCAAAAACCTCCTCAAATCCTTTCTGGTGATGATCATAACGATCTCGGGCAGGATCATACACCCCTCCAACATCAAGAACAGCATCAAGACCCTCCAACACCTACAGAATCAAAATTTAGTTTAAACAAAAAATTCAGACAGACATTACAAAAAGACACAATGTTCCACTTCGTTCAATAGCTAAACACATAGTGTAACTACCAAAAAGAAACACCGGCAGCAAGCTAAAAACATCACACATACCTCTCCCAACAATATATCATTAAAAAAACTCCAAAGACAATCTAAAATCATCACCCTTATCCACATTTTCTCAGCAACCAAATAAACAAATGCACGAAATCATGAAAGCTACAATATTTTTAAGTCACTTACTAAAATTTAACAGTAAAATAACTCCTAAACAGACCAATATCTCACTGGGTTGCTCATAAATCATAAAAAAAACAATAAAAATCACATTTTGTCAGCAACAGCCAAACTTTATTCTACTAAGTGGATTCGACTACATGGATCAAACAACGCCATAAGGTTCTATCCTATACCATATTTCTATCAAACTCGTTAGATCTTTCTTAATAGTTTCTCTTACAGTACCATTTCGTCAGCACCTAACAAAAGTATCAAAATTGCATAGCAATAAATCTAAAATAACTCATTTTTTCTCGTCAACCAAACAAAAAATACCATATTTCCTCAGAACCAACCCCATTTTTTCTTTTGAAGCAAGCAAAGAAATCATATTTTTCTCAAATACCAATAAAAAACACAACTCTTGACGAAAAATGAAATAAAAAAATATATTTTTTGTTTCGTCAACTAAACCAAAAAAATCAAATTTTTCTCAATACCCAACAACAAAATTTTTAACAAAAACAAATAAAAATAAACACTTAATCAGTAACAAAGTTAAAAAATTAAAAAATATAAAAAAAATCTCAGAAACCAAAGGGGGTTGAGATGGGTCCCACACGAACCTGAGGGTCACGAGTGCGAACGATTTCAGCATTGAAGAACTTGCGAGTGAGACGAATCATGAAGCAACCAAGAGCTTCATCACAATGGAAGCTACCATTGTGGGTACCCACGCGCTTGAGAGACGCGTGAGAAGAAGGAGAAGAAGAATCAGAAACCCTAGCTGTTTTTGCGTTAGACATTAGACGAAGTTGAAGAGTGAAGAAGTGCTTCTGCTTGTACTTTGGGAAGTTGAAATGGAATTTGGTGAATAATAATGTCTTTGTTGATGTTGTTGCTGCCCACATGACTTTGGATTTAAATTCACATTCATACCTAAAATCTCTCCTCTAGTTTTAACAATTATTTGTAGGGTTTAAGCAATATTATTGACGTGGCTAAGATTAGAAATGAGTAAAGAGGTTCGACTCGATAAAAATTAGTTCGGTCTGAAATTAGTTCATTTTTTAGCTCGACTTTAGCACTGTTTAACATAAAAATATATTATCAATATGAATAATGTGAGTAACATATTATCTTTGGTACCTTTTAAAAAGTGGGAGAGGTGCAACACAAAGATCTCACAAGAGGTAGTAAGTAGTAACATACTATCTAGCATACATTTTCTAACACATTAGTTAGAATCCTATCAAATTTATATGAGATTCATATAGTTTGGTGGGACCATGTAAGTTTTAACATATATAAAAAAAAAGTGTGATAGAAAGTGTGTTGTTAGAGTCCTTGTGAGTTTGTAACAAACAAAATATATATGTTAGTTTAACTCAGTTGGTATGGACATTGCATAATATATGTAGTGGCTGCGGTTCGAATCTCCATACACCCCACTTATTTTCATTAAAAAGACAATTTTTAGCCACTAGACTGTTTTACCAACAAAAAAAGTGTGTTGCTACCACTTTTCCTATCAACATAGTATTGAGAGCATGACTCGTGCGAAAAAATTTAGATTTGATTCTTAGAGTCTACTTGAGGATTGTCTTCAAACCAGTTCTGTTGTGGGGATATCTTAAATTGTCTTTCTCATCAATCAAGATGTATTTAACACATTTATTTCGATATTGGAATAATTGTAACATCCTTCCTCTCAAGAGTAATGATGACAAATTTAGCAAGTGCACCAAACTGTAACAAATAATAAAACAGTAAGTTTATCTTATCCACAAAGATAGTCGTCAATTTAGCAATTCCATTGACTTATTTAAACTAGAAAGCAATTAAGGGGTTTCAAGATCCCAGGTGTAGAAGAGGATGTTTTCAATATCGGGTTGTTTCCTTACTCTCTTATTGGTAGAGCCAAATCATGGTTGAACTCTTTGTAGCCTAACTCTGTTAACACATGGAGATAACTTGTCAAGAAGTTCTTAGTCAAATACTTTCCTCCAATCTTTAATGCAAGAAAGAGGAATGACATTACCTCTTTCAAGCAGACTAATGAAGAAACTCTTATTGTAGCTTGTGGAAGGTTTAAGGGATTATTTAGAAGGTGTCATAATCATGGGATACAAGTGTGCATCCAAATGAAAACATTTTATAATGGGCTTATTCCTTCAACAAGACTGATGCTAGATGTCTCATCTGGGGGTGCATTGTTGAGAAAGTCCTACCAAGAATGTTATGATCTAGTAGAATCTATAACCGCTAATAGCCACCCGTGGGTAACTGAAAGAATGCAAGTGAAAGGCAAAGCTACAACCCCTGCATTAATAGAAAATAAAGCACTAGGTCTTTTCAGTGTGTCTGAAACTACAACTTTCACTGCTCAGATAGCTCAGCTGACACACTATGTCAAGAAACTGAAAACTAAAGATGCAGCGTCAGGAGATGAATATATAGCGTCAACACCAATTATTGTGGTTCCACCAACAACCAACTCTATTAATTGTGTTTATTTTAGAGGAGGGCATGTGTATGAAGAATTCCATAGGAATCCAGTTTAAGTTAACTATGCTAGAAGTTAACCAAACAGGGCATAGATTCCTTATTCCAGCAATTACAATCCTGGTTAGGCACATCACCCTAATTTATCATGGGGTGGTTAGAAGAAGAATGCACAACCAGTAAAGCTAAATCGACCAGAAAAGAATGCTTCACCAAAACTGAGACCACCAACTCAAACTGCTGAAGCCTTAGTTTATATAGCTGCATTTCATAAGACTATGTAAAATCAGCAAGGCCAAATTCACAAAGTTGTATCTGAAAGACCTGCTGATTCTCTACCTAGTCATCCTGGGAGGCAATTACTAAGGATAAGAAGAAGGAGCAAGTCAATGAAATTGGGCTCAGGAGTAGCAAAGAAATTGATAGTGCTGAGAAGGAAAGTGAGCTAGTTGTGAATCAAAAGCCCAAAACCAGAGAAGAATATGTTAGTTCAGAAGAGGAGATGCAAACTGCTGCAGCTCCCAGTTTCAAATAAGTAGATATACAGACCACTGTATCTCCAAAGTCAATACAAGTAGAGATGCATACCGATGCATCCCCCACATCAAAGGAGAAGCCAACCAGTTCTAAAGCTACAACTCCTGACTTCAGTAAGTACACACCTGATACACCTTTTCCTAAAAGGTTGGTTAAAGCTTTAATGAAGAAACAATACATGAAGTTTATGGAAGTCTTAAAGTAGCTCCACACCAACAATCCTTTACTAGAAGCTCTGCAACAAATGCAAAATTATGATATAACTTTCTGTAGGATATCATTACAAAGAGAAAAAGGCTAGGAAATTTTGAGACTGTAGCCATGACTACTCTGAGAAGCATGTTGATTCAACACAAGATGTCAACAAATATGAAGGATCCAAGGAGCTTCAATATTCCTTGTTCTATAGTGGAGTTTACTGTCACCAAGTTCTTTGTAACTTAGGGGCTAGCATCAACCTGATGCCCAAGTCAATTTTCAAGCAATTGGGAATTGGCTAAGACAAGTGATGACTTGCTGTGATATGGTGTTTTTCAATGAGTTTTTATGTGTTTTAGATTAGTTTTTTAGCAATTTTAGACAACTGGAAGCTGAAAAAGCCAAAAAATAAGGAGACCAGGAAACCTAAATCGAGCCACATGATTTTGAGCTTTTCAATTCGACAAAAATCGGGGCACAATTTTTACGTTACATAAACTAGTTCTATAAAAGCCAAGTGTGGTTCTGAGCCAGGGGTTCAAAATTTTGAGGAGAAAAGGGCGTTTTTGAGGCGGAAGAACTGGACAACCGGTGGGAGACCATCGAAACTCATAGTCAATCTTCCAATCTATGTAATAAATCATTCTTTTGAATTAGTTGTTTATGCTTTAACTGAGTAACTAAATTACTTGTGGTTAAGCCTTAGATGAATCTTTTGTAAGCTATATGGCCATGTAATTTGTATGAACTATCTTGATTATCAATGAAGATCTAGTCTTATTCAGTTTATCTTGATCTTAATGCTTTTTATATGTTTATGATTGACTACTAGCCCTAACATCTTGAATGTATGAATTGGTCATAAAAATTGAATGACTACTAGCCCTAGCGTTTGAATCTGACCTAGATAATCTGATTAACTTAATTAATTAAGTTAGAGTTAGACAATTGTTAAGTTATTATTTAGGGACTAAAGGTCTTTTAAAACCTTCAACTGTTTCAAATTCACTTATGAGATTAAGGGATCATGATTTAGGGGAGAGTTCTAATTTAAGAGATTGATTAGAACTATTTTGTTAATCTATCGTTAGACTAGTGAATCAGTGATAAGAAAGAGGTGCACATTATCATATAGCGAGCATCATAGGATTCTGTCAGCTTAATCATTCTTCACATTAAATTTCCAAAACTAACTTCTACTGCACTTTTCTATTAGTTAATGTTATCAAATCAAACTATTTGACTTATGCAACCCCCAAATTTTATACATCCTTTATGATGATGAAATTACTAAGTAGAAATTAACAACAGTTCTCGTGGATACAAATTTAATATTATTACTTCGATAATTTTTGGTACACTTGCTAAAAGTCTATCAAGTTTTTTGTGTCGTTGTCGGGACTGTTGAATCATTTCAACTTAGAAATTTCGTTATTATTTATGATTTCTATCATTTAGATTTCTGTTTGTGTATTGAAAGAAAAAAAATTTTAAAAAAATTATGATTTATGCTCTTCATGTCTATTTCTTTGTGCTTCACTACTTAAAGGTT
>Ga0209282_1001574_pt1 | contig 12599 bp, 8 predicted proteins | sample Mtrugardesep15_FD_187529 | JGI IMG/M metagenome (GOLD analysis project Ga0209282, IMG submission 187529) | Root nodule microbial communities of legume samples collected from California, USA - M. trunc garden sep15 (SPAdes) (version 2) | ecosystem: Host-associated > Plants > Roots > Nodule...
CTTTTGGATGCCATCAGCAGACACACAATTCAGGTGTTCCCTAAATCATGGGCTGCAATCATGTTGACATTCGACAATGCTGGTATGTGGAACTTGAGGTCAGAGCACGCAGAGCACCGTTACTTGGGACAACAACTCTATATCAGTGTTGAATCAGAAGAAAAGTCTACCAGGGATGAGTACAACCTTCCTGAGACTCAGCTTGTTTGCGGCATCGTCAAGGATATGCCAAGGCCTCCACCACAATATGTTTAGAGTGTTGTTTGAAATTTCTCATTTCTCTCTATGTCATGAGCTTCATGTGATTATTAGCACTAAGTCATAGAGATTCATTATCTAGTATGTATCTAATGGTTGATATATATAATCAACCCTCTACTATGTTTAATTATTCAATTTTCCCATTGATTAATATTAATATTTATATTTTTCGTACTGTTTCTCTTTATGTGCATGTTTGACACTTTGATAATTTGAAAATGAAGACAAAAATGCGAGTACTAATCAAATAATGTGTTAACTAGAATATGTTCCATTAACTTAACCATTCAATTTACATAATTAACAAGAACAAATTACTGGATATTTTTTAAGATTGAGATTATTTTATTTTAGTTTTGAATTGGCGAATTTTATTTAAAAGTCACTCCCTGTAACAAGATGTACCAAAGAGGGCTGGAAGAAATATACAAAGGCCACAATCCAATAGGTTTCTGCAAAACATCTGAGCTGAGCATCAACAAAAAGCTACAGACAAGAACAAAAATCAACACTGCCTACTAACTGAATTTCAAGCACCAAAGCACAAAATCGCAGGCATCAAACACTAACAAATAGTAACTATTTGTGTTTAGGACAATGTGAAACTGAGATACAAATGAGAAACAAGTTTATGAAAAATACTCGAAAATAATGTTGTTTGTTGTGCAAGCTTATCTCTCATTTTAAAGCTCGAAGCAGTGATCCAATTATTGAAAATGAAGACACACATGTGTTAAACCCGCAACTCAAACTTCAACATGATCCAATATAGTGAACAAATGTCGAATTACATTTTTACCATGGCAAATATGTGAAAAATATCCAATTCTCTTCTCTTTTCTCTTTAGTAGATGTTCTTCTAACCGAAGTACTCTCTCATTTTAATCATAATGTGATTCCTCTTGACTTAAATAAATGATCAAACACTTATATTTGAATCGACATTTCTTTAGATAATATACGAGCGCAAAAATATAACAATTAAAATGCAAATAATAGTTCTAAAAAAAATCAATGGATTATACTAATGAAGAACTACATTTTTAGTTGTGGATTATTTAACTAGTTCAAAAAAAGGCAAGTGCTGAAATGTTGAACAAATATACTCTAAATTTGTATGAAAATAAAGGTACATATCAAAACAACAAAGACGCACACCGCATTACAGTCCTAACAGTGTTTTGGTGCAGCAGAGAGTTCTGCTTTGCTGCTATGCTGCTAATTTTCTGGTTTTGGTGGTGTTTTGGTGCAGTAGAAAGTTCTGCTTTGCTGCTATTTTTGTTTGTTTGAGTCCTAGGGTTTTCATGGTTGTTTTAAGGTTCATGTATTTGTAGGTTAGCAACATGTTTTTGGTCTGTATGGCTACTCTTTGGCAGGCAATTTTGGGATTATCTTTGTATGCCTTGCCATTGGTGTATGACTTTGTATGGTGTATTGTCCCCTATATTAATTAGCATGTATTATACTACTTTCCATGTATCAGTTACATAATTATTTCTATATCTTTATGTGAATTACTAGTACACCTCCTGTTCACAAGTTCGAAGGGGACATGACAAATCAATTTTACAACACAATTGTTTATAAAATTCACTTAAAGATTGATTTTCTGACATCTTTAGTTACATGTTCTCCAAAATAATGGTTTAGAAACATTAACCTTTTGCTTTTGGAGCATTTTAATGGCAGAACAGAACTAATAGACAGGTCCTTGGCCGAGACTATGAAGCCAAAGACAGTACTTGGACAACACGAGTCCAACTCGACATTTCTGACATCATCGTCGGCTCTTCTTGTCAACAAGTGATCCGTCACACTGATCAAACATCCCTGACTTCACTATCGGTTTAGGTTCTTTTGTTTTTAAGTATTTTATGTCGAACACAATTAATTCGGTATATTGCTCGCAAGTTGAATGATTTTACAGGACTCTTCGTATCAATTGAATTCAAATATTATTCATAGACAAGTGAGGCTAGCACCAAAGCTAGATCTCTCTCTGTACCTGTATGCCATATTATTATCCATTATAAATTGATAAAACATATGAGGTTTGGCTGCTGCACGAATCACAGGTCGAGAAATGCTTCTACGCACCAATCCGACAAAAACCAACATCATTGTCAGTTCAGCTCACATATTTCACAAAGCATACGAAGTTGCAAAATGTGTAGAGCATTTCACAATTAAGTGAAGCGGAGTCACTACTCTTTACTTCTCAATATCTGTGATAAACTTGATATCTTATTTGTTTGCAATGAAATCAGTATTTGCAGGCTGACAAACAAGAAAAGGCATTGAAACTACAAGTTTCGATCCCCACACGTTTGATCATGCTATACACCTATAGGATCAAACTTGATATTAAGAGTCCCACATCGGATAGGTGATGGCTTGACAATGTGTTTATAAGTGGGGCCAATCCTCACCTCACAAGCCGGTTTTGTGGGGTTGTGTTAGGCCCAACCACCATTTCTAAGAAATAAGACTCTTGGTAAGAGGTTATATAGAGGAGACAATCCTCACTTTATGAACCGGTTTTTAAGGATGAGTTAGGCCTCCAATTTCATTACTTAATACAAACGGAGCACCTCCTAGAAAGCATATTTGTTGGACGTGCAAGCTCCACAAGGGTCAATTAACCTACTTTGATCTATATGATTACGACCATCTTTCTCGCCTACAAGGCATACCTGGTGACGAGCCGCCAAAACAATTATCTATCGTCTTTATGACATCACTTTACATATTTTCATATGCTCGAAGCTTCTGTATTTATTTCTCATACAGGGACTGATAATAAAAATCATGTCTCGAGATTTATTTAAAGGCAATGAGCCATTCACAACGATGGATTACCTATGTTTAACCGTACAACCGAGTTAAAACTTCTCGTACATTTTGTTGTTGTATCAATTATAAATTTATACATACTTCACTAACGATTCTTTTCCGTTGGAGTTTGTGCATGTTCCTATTGTGCAGGAGAAGCTAAACAACTCAACAAACTGAATTCGCCCTCCAAGATCATTCTCTTAGTTGGCTTAACGGTCACAAACTATAAATTACGCAAAACCTACACCCCGCAACGGATACGGTTACACCTTCTCGGGGAAGAGAACTTTGCCACGAGTTCTGCAACCGAGTATCAATAAAATTTAGGTAAAACCTACATCCCATAACGGATACGGTTTACGCCTCCTCGAGGATGAGAACTTACAACAACAAGTTCTACCGTCGAACATAAAAACATCAAGTACAGGAGAAACCTTGAGTTTCCAGAAAAGCTCAAAACTAACGAGCAATTACAACGGAGAAAGAAATTTGTGCCACTTTAAATCCAAAATCATTATAGGATAGATGAAATCTAAACAACAGAACCATTTACTCCCCGGTATGCTAGCTACCAACTGCTACATCACCACTTGACATGTTAGGTAGAACCCTAGCTCGCGATGGGATCTTCAAGCTTCGGGGCAAAGAACTAAAACTTTATTTTTGTTCATCCACTGTTTACCGTTCGAACCACATCTTCGAACACATGTTCAGAATAAACTACTCTTGGACGTGAAGACTTCTAATGAATACTCCGTGTAATGATTAGAACAATCACGCTTGGATCCCCTCGTAAAATAGCACACAAGTATTCGCTCTCAAACAAATGAGGCAAATTCTTGGGGGAGGAAGGGAAACATCTTTAAGTTGAACAACGATTTAAAGAAGCAAGTCGTATGCTCGTCATTTACCAGTTTTAAACCCTTGGAATGTTCCAAGTCATCACTTCATAATGAAGCGACGAATACGAGGGGGTGTGCACTATCCTCGGCCTATCAAATCTATTTTTGATTAAAAAAACGCTCGGTTATAAAAACTACCCTACAAGGATACATTGAGTCAAAAGGAAAACTCCCAAGTTTCACTCACTGCAAGCATACATACCTAATTAAACCTCGAACTACAAGGATAACGATCGCATGCAACACTAAAAAATTCGGCAAAACCACGCCACTCTTCGAAAAGAAAAAAACATTATCTTCTCGTCACGCTTTCCACAAAAGCATAAACTTAAAAACAACTTTACCCCTCAGAGCATAATGCAAATCCTCATCGGATTATAATCGAACTCTAAGTATCACAAACGATCTTCATTAGATCGTTTCTAACACAACTAGTTCAACATCCCCTTTTTGTTCGTCATCATTTGAAGTCATCGCTTTGAATGCCTTGAACGGATGACTTGGGGGGTTATGTTCTGGACTAGCCAAAAGTCTAGCCTGCCACAAATTAGGCCCAATTACCCAAAGGCCAAACAAGTAAAAGCCTACCATCATGCATCAGATCTTCTCCACCTCAATGAAGACACATAATGACCTGACGGCTCATAATGGCTATCATGGAAGACATTCATAGGGCCATTTATAACTGCTCTCCCACCATTACTCCTTAGCAGTCTCCTCGGCCCTATAAAAGGAGCTCTTGACAAGCTCACATGTGTGTTCCGTGTTCAACACCGACACAACACTCATACATACCGACACATGTGATTATATCTAATTTAACTTATTTATTTATTTCAAATTACTATCTATGTGTTAGTGTCCATGCCACTGATTTGTAGTCAATAACGTAATATTTCATTTTCCTTAAAAAAAAACGTAATATTTCATTTCATTTGATAGGAATTATGTTTATATTTTTAGGTATATATTGTTATTATTTGAATAGTTATTGATTCTTTTTATGTTGAGGAATTTATCAATTTTTATTTATTAACCATTTTTTTATTGTTTATGAAACTTTATGTTACCGTTTTATTTGTCAATACTAGAATTTTTGTGTACAACACATATCAGTCTGTTGCATAAATTGATTTATCAAGATAGATATGATCTTTTTTCAATCTGATTATATTTTATGTGTTTGATGTGCCATACCAAACACATGTTGGCACAATCTAATACGCATCAATTATATCAATATATTCGATTTTAGATGCAGTTTCAAACATTTGATATGATTGACTAAATCCAAGATTTAAGAAGCATTTATTTACAAGAAAGGTTATTGATGGTCACGTTCAACCATTGATATGGAAACAAGACATGAAAAATACATGAAAAGTCTTCCTCTAACTAATCCAAATTCATCAGTCCATTGTTTAATTAATGTCATCTCACTCAAAGTTTCAAAGTCACCATCCATCTAAACTGACTACAAATTCTGAGTTCCTCTCTCTCATTTTCTTTCACTCTATCCCTCTTGGACTTGACTCTTTTTCATAATAGTAGATATAAATATGTAATAACTAATAACATGTGAAACGGATAGTTCTAAAATTATTTTTATAAATTCCAAAAAAAGAACATGTAGAGTTGAGACTTTATTAATGATGTCAAGATACTCCACATAAATTATTTCATTTTCATTTTTCACCGCACAACACGTGGTAAACAAACAATTTTACGTCCTCGTGAACGTAGCCCAGTTGGTAATAACATACATAATATATGCATTGATAGGAACAATGCATAATACATGCAAGAAAAAAAACATTTCTATCAGATCAATCTCTAACTTTTGACTACTGGTTACCTTGAGGAAAAAACAAAGATTTTAAGCAACTGCTAAAAATGTGGTCCATTGCATTGATTTTTTTTTCCTTTTGGTGGTTATACTGTTGATAAGTTCAGGCCTACATTCTTTCAAAGATTGACCACTTATGCTTATTATCATTATTGTCCCATACCACAACTTGTCCTTCATCATTCATGTACAGCCACAATGAAAAGGAAAGGAGAAGGATAAAGACAAGAACCAACATATATTTATTTATTCCACATGAACAATACTTTATTATTAACAAACATTGATATTTTCTTCCCTATATTTGATAGCGTTATTACATGGAACAACATCACATCACTCACTATAAAGTAAACAACTATATACTATTTTGAGAAACTTATGCACTTGACTTTAAACTTTTTTTACTTTGCTTGCTTCCTCTTAAACAAACATGTTTACATATAATTATTATTTATAGTAAAATATAATTAAACAGTTGCAATTGGACCCAAATTAACGTTTGATTCCTTAAATGCTTCAAATCTTGGTTCCTTGGCCTGAAACTTTAACCTAGCATAAAGGTTCATGTAATCCTCAAACACAAATTTTGGGTAGATTTCATTATTCTCCTCTATCAATGTTGGTGCTGGGTAGATAACAGCATCACTACCAGGGTTGTAGAATGAGGCTATAGACATTCTTGTCCCATCAGTTTGTGCTACCACACGGTGTTCCACACTTTTGTACTTACCATTTGTTATTACCTGTTACATTAAAAAAAAAATGCTTGATATGAATCATTTGTTGTTGATTTATATGTTTGTGAAAATGTTAATATAAATTTAGAAGGAAAAAAAAATATTACCTCAAGTTGGTCACCAAGGTTGATGACAATGGAATGATGCATGGGAGGGACATCTACCCAGTTACCATCTTTGAGAAGCTGAAGGCCACTGACCTTGTCATCTTGGAAAAGAAGGATAATTCCACCGGCATCGGTGTGTGCACGGAGACCCTTTACAAGGTCTGGTTTTGGGCATGGAGGGTAGTTTGCAACCTTGGTTCCAAAAGTTGGCCCCTTGGATCCATAGAAAGCCTTTTTGAGGTATCCCTTTTCTAGTCCAAGATTTTCACATAATAAGTCTAGCAGCTCCTCTGCTAGTGTCTCTAGCTTCAAAGCAAATTCCTTCATTGATTTCCTGCATCATTGCCTTGAATAATTTAGAATCTCAATAAACTGAAATTTATATCTTGCGAAATGATGTATTTCATTTCCTATTTATAAAATCGTTATTTTGTTTCGTTAACAGATCACATATGTGAAACAATCATCAATTTCGCAAATGACTATTATCTATAGGAGAACAAGGTTGGTCATCCACATTTTTTTTTATTCACAAGACTCAAACTCGAGACCTTAATTTGTTTAATAGATCCGAGTACAATTTCACTCGGAGCCACATAATGTTGGTATTTAACTCATCATTTGGTATTTATGTAAATAACTTATTTATGTGTGATATATGAAATAAGTGATAACTTATTTGTGGGGCAATCTAAATATTTGATATGTGGAATAACCTGTATTCATCACTGAGATCAGGGATCTCTGAAATGTTTGACTGAGGTAGGTGACGCAAATGGAAGGTACTCTCCCAATCCATGTCTTTAACCTCAGTTTGAACAGCCTCTAACCCTTTGGAAGACACTAATTCCTTGAATCTTTGTTCCATGCATTTCCTGTAGTGTTCTTTGGTTAACCTCTCCACAGTATCCATTAAGTCATGAGATATGCCATGATTCACCAGCTACAGAAAAAAAACAAACATGAATAGAGATTTAGAGACCAATGTAGAAATTTATATAAAAAGAAAAAACTTTCAATATATTGAGTTCATAAAGTACCTCAAAGAATCCCCAGTTTTCACAAGCATCCTTGATTTTCTCCATAGTAGCTTTTCTCTCATCACCATTGAGGTTTTCTAAGTTGATAATTGGGAAGTTATCCATATTTTTCAAAGAATTTCTTAACTTTTAACTCTTCTTGTATGCTTTTCTTTCTCCAAGTTTATTGTAGGTTGCTTGCTTTATGATGCATATTAGAGTTCTTTATAAGGTGGTATTTATAGACCTTTAAATCTAATTGAATATATTTTAATAGCCTGATTTGTTCAACTTAATTTTCTTAGATTTATATTAGTCTAAATCAGAGCTTGTGTTTATTTTGGGTTTCTTTGTTGAATTGTCATGAACTCTTGGCATAGGTTGGACCCACTTGATGGCTGTTTTTTTCCTCTTTTATATTTGACCAAATTCAACCCCAAAGGCTGCCGCAACCGTATATTTGTTCTGTATTTTTTTTTTCATTTAACTAATTGCATCTGAAAATGATGTCTCTGAAGGTGCCTAGAAATCTCATTTCCCAAATGAGAATGTTTTTTTTACACACATTCATATGACATACCAATTATACGGTGCACAAGTGAGATAAGTCTTGCATCAAACATAAACTACTTTCTTTCTTTGACTCAATATTTCTCACCATTAAATTAAATGAAATATGATATAAGTTTCTGATTTAATGCTGGAAAAGATATTAGTGTATAGTGCAAGACCATTTTGTTAATTTGTGCATGTTAGATAAACCCTAACACTGTTTTGATTCTCTTTCTTTTCGAAAAATAAAATAAAATACTAGCTTACAGTATATTTGGGGAGTCTAGGGTCATGGGAGAAATAACATGTATAAGAGAGAGACGTCACATCTTCACTTAAAATCTTAAAATATTAGGTATATAAATGACCTCTCTTATATATCCAACATTTTATCCATTAATATGCGATGTATTCACATCATTCACAATTGAAATCCAAAGAACGTGTTTTCTGTGTGAGGATAATTAATCTAATATTTCTTAGAATGGGAAAGACCATAGCTATCCAAAAAATAGGTTACAAGTTGAATGGTTAATAATGGTACGTGCATGTTCGCCTTCATTAATCATTTAGATAGATTAGGCACTTACACAATAGAGGAGTGTTACAAATTAAACAAAACTCTGGGTTGTTTTGGTGGATATCCTATTTTTGCAATTTGGTTTCCATTCAACTCGATCAACAAATTAAATTCATTATTTCTCTTGTATATGGACTATTGCTAATCACAAGCAAACGTTCTAGGACTTTCCTAAAAGTTTCATTGCATTCCATCCCTTAATGTTTAGCCATGCATGTGATTGACACCTTTCATTAGTGTACGACTCTTAATTCATCTTCTGGTTGAATTCTCAATCTTAATCTTCAACTTAGACTTTTAGTCGGTTGAACTCTCAATTTGTGTAATGCATGGTTTTGTACCTAATTTAAAATATTTATACATTAATTATTTGTCAATGTTACACTTGTTTATTTGAACAGTTGTAATAAAAGACATGCATATGAGAATAGGTGCAACTATAGTGTGGGTATATGAATATTCTCCACATATGTTCAAAAAAATCAATATTTGCAATTTACTCCATCTATCTAGTGGATCATTTTTGTTGTTGCTATTGTTGTTGTAATGATGTTGTTCTAGTATTTGTCTTCACCTTCATCAATACTCGGATATGATGTAAATTATTTATTGGATTGAAAGCATGTGAAACTATTGATTTTAAGGGGCGTTTGTTTCAATTATAGAATTATATATTTAGAAATGATATTTTTAAGAATCTTGTTATGGGCAATATTATACTCACAAATGTGCTTGGTAAGTTATATTCCTAAAAAAATAAAGTATTTATGTTTTTTTTTATGGCAAAGCTTATTAAAGTATTTACGTAGTTCAAATATATTAAAATTAAAAGTAAAATAGATAAGTAGAGGAAAATGGGTAGTTATTGGTGGTTGCATTATATTCTCAATATTCTCATAAGAATAAAAAATTCTCACCCTTGAGAACATTTTTTGGTAACCTCGAATTGAAAATATAAAATTGAGAAGTAACGTATATCTTACTGCATAGAATAAATAATATTCGGAAATAATTTTTATAGATTGTATCAACATGAGAGTGTAATCTTTTCAATACTCCACTTCCTCTAAAATATTCGTGGATAACTTTGAACCAAACACACACACTAAGGTTAGAGTCATTGTTATTATTAGGATATTTTTTACCAAATAGAAATTATTATATTTTTTGACTAAACCAAATAGAAATTATAAATATTTTTGGTGGTGAAGCCTCTCTCATTGCATGAGGACAATTAATTATATTGTCGCTGTTGAAGAACTTCCAATGAGAAATACCAAAAAGAAGCAAGATGCAATGTATATTATAAGTATTTTTCTCAGCCAATAAAAATGAAAAACAAAAAAGCAAGAGGAATGGCATGGCATATATTCTTCATAGTTTACAGGGTGGATGATAAAAATTAGATGCAACTACACTGCATGTGCTCAAAATAATTGCATATATAAAATTAAAGCAGCCTCATTCAATATTTCTCTGATGTATGCCAATCCAATCTTATTATATTTCTAATTATGGTCAATTACGATCATAATTGTTTAATTATTTCCTAAAATGATAGTCACATAAAAAATGCTTATAAAATGATACCAATGATATTCTAATAGGTGGTAGGTGCTAAAATTGCATACATGATATATTTACCAATGAAAACAAAGGATAGACTCAAATAGTTATAGTTGGTCCCATATTGCGTTGCACTTGAAGTTGAAAGGAACTGTTAACATGCATGTACCATTGTTTCATCATTAATTACTTTCTTTTGCGGTCCTGGCCCTTTCCACAAGCTTTCAAACCAAAAAATAAGATAGACTATTTAGATCTTATAAAGAAAGCTAAACTTAGTAATGTAATTTAAAAACAATTTTTATTTCAATGTTAAATGAATATTTTAATATAGTTTTAAATTTCATATCTTAAAATATAGAAGCATTAACTAACAAGTTCCTCAATATTTCATCAAAAAAGAAAATTTAGAAATCAATATGTTTTGGTGAGAAAAAGTTTAATACTATATACTCTAAAAGAAATGACTCGACATAGTCAAATTATCTCTGCAATAAATTTATATATGTTACTAGCACTGCTTAAATGTTTTGAATATGTTGTAAGTTGATAATCAACTTGCTCAATTTTAAAAAAAGCACAACAATTTTATAAAAAAAAACAGCACGACAATTTGTGTCACGACCACTGTTGCGATTGTGCTTCAATCAATCTATGTCAAATGTGAAATGATATTTGATAACTATTTTATAACAATTTTATTTTTTATATTCACACTGTATTTTTACTTTCTATTTTGATTTTTGTATCAATATCTATTATTATTATTATTTTATATTGTTTTAGAAAATAATTTTCCAAATAACACTTATCATTTCAAATACACTCTAGAGTGTGACAACGAGTCTACAATTTATACTTTTAAGGAAAGGTTAATTTCATAGGAGTCTTGAGCCAAAACTCTAATTATGATGAGTTTTTACTTTCTACCAAAAATACATAGGATTGAAATTATACGCAACATGGCAAAGATGGCCACATTTGGATATTCTTGCCGCGCATGATTGAAGATAAAATTGCCACAAAGTTGGAGAATGCAAGGTTTTAATCCATCCACGTCCACACATTTACATTTTTATGCTTTGTTCTGACTCTGTTGATCGACTTTCTCATAAAAAGCAGCTTATATATGAGTCATAGAACCATTAAGTTATTCGTTCATTCATGTACTTACTTGCAGAATTCGGCACTCACCCAATTATCTACTACTATTTCTTTTCTGCTTCTAATTTGGACCCACAAATAAATTTCCTTTTATGATCATGTCCCCCACCACCACCACCAGCATGGAAACTCAATATTCTTTCTTTTGGTCATAAATCAAAATCAAGACATTGTCGATAGATATTGCTTTCAGGATCTAAGGCATTTTCGAACTCTGAAGTTAAACTCATAACAATTAGTTTTAAATGAAATTAATTAATCTCACTAGTATGATTCTCTTGAAGAAGAAAAAATCATTTAGTATGGGGGACGGACCCACTATAAAGCATGAGTGACTAGATTATTACCCTTTTTTTTTACAAGGCTTTCTATATTGATTGTATACTTAACGCAACACCTATTTACATATAAACTTAAAATGGTCTGGTGGAAGAGCATTTCCTTTGCAAGCTCTCAGGTCTCACTTCGACTCCCAGAAAAGGTTTTTTATGCTTCACAGTTTTTTAAAACATGAATATAAATTATAAAAAAGTGAGTACAGACGATTCATGTTGGATATGCTTAAATGTTTCACCGTCATATATAACTTCTTAATGTCCAAATTTTAAAAAAAAAAATTTGTTTTTTTTTAGGGAAAAAAAATATTGTTGAATCCACAATTTTGATTTTCCATAAAATACTAATTAGTTTCCTTCATAATTTAGTCACACCAAAATAGTATGTCTGAGTCCGCCCCTGTTTAATATGCTAGAGTATATTTCTTTCATATGGTTCAATATTTTAAGAAAACCAACATTACTTGATCGGAGTATAACTTAACTTAAGTTCCTTAAGCAATGCCTTGGATTCAAGTTTTATGAATGAATTTTTTTTTTTGAGTAAATTAAATATTTCATGAAGTTATTTATTGAAGATTAGTCATCAACAAATCAACGAATATTTCACAGCAACAACATAGTTAAAAAATAATTATAATTTAAAACTACCAACTAGCAACATAATAGCACTTTGTCAAAAAAAAAAAAAA
>Ga0209282_1001576_pt1 | contig 12591 bp, 6 predicted proteins | sample Mtrugardesep15_FD_187529 | JGI IMG/M metagenome (GOLD analysis project Ga0209282, IMG submission 187529) | Root nodule microbial communities of legume samples collected from California, USA - M. trunc garden sep15 (SPAdes) (version 2) | ecosystem: Host-associated > Plants > Roots > Nodule...
CCGGGCTAAAAAGTCCTATTAGAATTCGGGCTCAATATTTAAGGCCCAAATCCTGTAATTAATCGGGCTAAACGGGTCAGCCCATATGACCCGGCCCGTTTTGACATCTCTACATCTGGTGTCAACGGATCTTGCTTCTATATATGTGTGTGTATTTTCGTACTAACTATACATATTAATTAAATTAAATTCATAACAATTTTGGCCTATTGGTTTTGCAATGAATAGTGGCTAGAAATTCGTAATAAGTTGAATAAGTAGAAAATTTAGAAATTTAACACCGACCCTGCATACATAGAGACAAATTTCTTCCATATCAAATTTATGGCAATTGCATATATATTAATTATATTTGTATCTTTTTAAAAATATATTCTGAATTTATTGTATTTTAATTTAAAATTAAATATTCAAAGGAAATATATATTAAAAGAGACTAATTATGAAAATAATAAAGGTATAAAATTATTAATCAATTTTTTTCTACTTGTTCTTCAAGTAAAAAGAGCCTAATCAGCGGACTGTGCCAACTGAGTTATACAGAAACCGGTTTTTCATTTTTATCCATCATAATTAAATTATTTATCATCAATTGTATATTTTGCCGAATAAAAAAATCATTATGTTTAGATATTTTTGAATGATCGTATGCATTTGGCTTCAACGGTCATGAAATTTAATTAGAACATTTTTGTATGACCTTGAAATTAGTTTATGAATTGTTTGAAACATGAAAAACACAAAGATCAAGACTGAGGTGGTGTGTGCACTAAAATAACGTCATTACTGGCTTTACGAAAAGAGGGTAGAAGCATTCAATTCAATGGTTCCATCGTCCTTAGCCATAATGGCCATAAAGAAAATAATAGAAATTGTTATTTGTACTATGAATGGCCCCATGAAAAAAGGTTGTCCGGCCCTCTCTGGCATATTTACTGCATTGGCCGAATCTTTCTTTTTCTATTGAATTATGTATACCATCATTAATGATAAAATGGCTAGATTTTCTCTCTAGGTCACAATATATTGTGACATGTATTCTCAGGACGTGACCATTTAAGCATAGTAATATATATGGAGTAGTATGTGTTAAGAACTTCGACTTATTATAACGGGACACTTCATTGGCTTTACTTGGTGCTTCGGGTACTACACTACTTTGCCCAGTGAAATAAAAACTGCCGTATAATTATTTGGTACTGTGCTTTTGTTCACAAGGGTAAAAGAAGGGTGTGTTGAAATATTGACTCAATTTGATACTGATGCTGCATCCAAAATCGTGTTGCGATTGGGATCATGGAATTAAATGAGAAAACTTTTAGGGAGGAAGTGTTCAAGATATTTGGGTAAGAGATTTTTGAGTTGGAAACAACTACAAACAATTGAGTGAGTATTACGTCTCTTGTTGATGAGAAGAGATTTGAAAATGAGTATTGATTATGTTTGTTTTTAGATAGTTTATTGAATTTAATTTCTTACAATCATTTTTGTATCTCTTGTAAGAAATACATTGATAATGAAGTGGATAGTTTTTCTTCTCTATACGTAAGTCATTAGGATCGAATTGGATGAAGAAATATGATATGTTTCTTTTTTTGTTATTTTCTTTATCTTTAGTTCTTGTTTAACTTGTGGTTTTGTTTTACACTTGGATCAATGTATGTTGTTGTTGTTGTTATTTTTTGTTGTTGTTGCTTGAGTCTATTTTTAATTTGATTGCTACTTACTTTTGCTCTCCATACATCTAAGTTTATTAGTGTGATTTGAGATATGAAATTAACAACAACACGAAATCTCATCATCTTTTAAATGAAATTGTATTTACATCAAATGTTTATGTCAATTTTACATGTCGCTTTTTTGTAATTGTCCAATATAAGATTTCATCCATTAAATATTTATTTATAAGTCTTCTAAGCACGACTGAGTTGGCACTACATGAACTTTTTGTATAATTGCTTTATTTTTTTTTTAATTCTTAACAAATGTTTTTGAGATATTTGACAGTATAAGCAATTTTAATTTACTTGGTGTGTCCAATCAATCATCTGCATCATTGTTCCCAAGAAATTAGATAAAACGAATTTATTATGATTTCCATAACATCGTTTATTTTATCTAGATCAAATACAACTGTAAATAAAATGATATTTTTATTTCTAATAAAGAAATGAAATTTTTATAAAGAATATCAAAAGTGAATCTTATTATAATGGTGGAGGTAGTTGTTTTTTATAATAATGGTGCATGTAGTAGCTTTTTTAGTCAATTGGTAATAAAAGACGCAAATTAGCTATTCAAACTTGAGTATCTTAAATATACATATTTTGGTAGGTGACATTTTTTCTGAATGATTTTTATTTATTTTTTATATATTTTTATGGGTAGGTGACATTACTCTTCAATGAAACGCCAGTTTTGGCAAATACTAATAATTTATTGAACATACACATAAGATAAGATTTTTTTATGACTAAATACACATAAGATAAATGGATATCCACGGACACAGACAAAAGTGACATATGTATTAGTTTTATTAAATAAATATAAAATATGTACTCTATTCATATATATGCAGATATTCATTTAGCGGGTAATCCACATATTTTTTAAGTATTCACGGATTTATACATATATTTTTGGATACCATTTAAAAAAATTGTTAATTTTTTTAGCTAAAATTTAAAAACAAAAGTTCATCATATGACATTTTTTTTAGCAAAAATAATATCCTACATTACAATAACAACAAAGATCTTTGACTCAACAAAAACATAAATAAAGTTTGTTACATTTAATTTAATAAAAATAAAGTTCGTGTAATTATTAATAACACTCAGAATATCGAGGTTTTTGGCATAGGAAGTTAAAAAATATTAAGATTATTTGTGTAATTTACTCAATTTAATAGTGGATGTGAATACCATGAAATTTGCATCCATATTTATTAATTAGTGGATAGTTGAAATATTTGTTTATTATATCCATAAAATCTTATTAACATGGTGATGGAAGAGTTAACAATACGACTCTTTTCAAGAAAAAGAATTATTGTTTGATTCTTGGAGCCTTATGTTATTGTTAATTCCCCACCGATGTCTTACCCTAGACCATCCTTCATTTTATATGATCTACATTCTATATATAACTTTTTCCATGCTATATTGTACAACTCTCCTCAAGAAAAACAATCATGGTTTGATTCTTGGAATCTTGTGTCTATTGTTAATCCCTCACCATTGTCTTACCCTAGTTCATCCTTCATTTTATATGATCTCCATTCTATATATAACTTTTCTCATGCTATAGTTTGATGAATTTGAGAATGACCAACACATAAACCAAATTGATACTCGAAGGGTTCCCCTACATTGACCCCATTCTTATGTCTTCGGCTAACCACAAAACAAATAAAAATAACGAAGACATGCACCAAAGCAACACTTTAATGATTAATTATGGACCATGTTGATCTTTGATCTTCATCATTGGCTTGACAAGAGGCATCGAGGACTTGCCACAATCTTCATGCCATCGTTTGATATTTTCTCAAAACTTAAGCTCATGAGTTATCTCTATAATAGGCTCAAAGTGCCTAAATTATAGAGATGTCTTGAAGCGTTGTTTATTGTGGTCAAAAGATTATAATTATTGTAAAATAGCAAAAAATTAATAAACCTTTGCATAAAAAAATAAATAAAATCTAATTTAAAGTTAATATTATATCAATAAAGATTAAATCAATTGACTTTATTTTTTTTTCTTCATGTAAATTGATTGACTTTATTATTGAAAACCTAAATATTAAGCAAAATCGATAACATAATTTAATGAATGATTTGTATTTTAAAACATCTTAAAAATTGTTATTGTATTGAATCATTTTAAACTAAGGAATAGTTAAAAAAAATTAGGTTAATTCGTGTAAGGATTTACCGAGTTGAACCAACATTCTTCCTATATGAGTTTCAATTGGACCAAACTTAGAGTTCATATTGAAGTCGTTTGTCTTTTGAGTACTTTTCTCGTCCATAGTGGATATGATGTTATAATGATCTCAGACACCGACTCCGTCAAACATGCCACCACGGCCGTCGGAGACAAAACCTCCGCCGCATATTCCGATAAAGATCAACCAGCACCGCCGCCAGCTCCAATTATTGTGATGCCTTCTAGAGATCACGATTCTCTCTTCAGTGGTGGTGGCATCAGGTACTTACTTTTTGTTCATCTATTTTTATTTGAAATATTATGAATGAATTTAAATTTATATGAGTATTTGAATTTTGAAGTGTGATTTAAGGTTTTAATTATCTTACTTGCGAGCTATGCTTATGAATTTAAATCTACACAAGTGATTTAAGGTTTTCTTTGTGTTATTATTAATGCTATCTTATATGAATATCCATGAATTTATATGCTACATGAGTTTTCTGAATTTTGTGTAATCTTAAACATGATTAGTGTTACGATTCTATGATTTATGATTTACTTCCCTTTCCGATTTTGTGTAAAATATTGATTTTAAACTACCTTGGTTGATTCAATGATAATTCTAAGACTTGCCGTATGAGTAACAATGGTTCTCCCCTTCCACCAACTTTTTTAGCCTCTTGATGCTTGGACTTTGTAACTATTAATTCACAGGCCAGTCAAAAAACCAAAGAATTGATACTTTGAATAGAAAGCCAATATCGGTGAACTATATGTTCCACATATAAGGAATCTGGATATTTAGATGTTTTTATGACGAGGGAAGTTCATAGCTAAATTAGAAGTTAACGGTCTACTTGCCAAAGACCCATCCCCTCCCTACACTATCACGTTTAAGTGTAGGTGATCGCAATCACAATAATCGCAATAGGAGTATATTAGGAAAATGTCTTCTAATCTACGAAGTTCAAGCCAAAAGGTAAAGGAAAATAAATAAGTGAAGAAAGTAAATTTTTACTTTCTTTGCTTGCAAAATGACGAAGTGAATAAATGCTATTTGATATGTACAATAATCTTGTCTAAGCAGGGAAGATATAATGGAAAAGACAGTTCAAGGTTATCAAGATCTAGATTTAAAAAGTAAAGTCTTGCTTGCGATTTTGGAATCCTACTCACCCCTTCTGATCTGAATAGTGTTCAAGATTGATGCCAGATCATAGCAAAATCATTTATGGATCATGAAATCGTATGATTGTGTGCTGTCCTGAGTGTTTATGGACTCAAAATTACTCGAGTCATGCGCGGTCTGTTCTAGACTTTTAAGTATTTTTTTTTCTTTCCAACTTATGCATGATACATATGTTTGCGTGGTAGACGCACACATACAAGTAATTACGTTTTGCGATCATTCTATTTCCCTCTCGATCCTACTTAATTATGATATTTCGATCCTAGTTATGATTTTGTGTGTTGCAATCTTGCTTCCCCTCTTGATCTTGGTCAGAAACTTGATCATGACGATCTTGAATGACATAATCACCTGTTTATTATTAACTGTAAACAGCAGCTGTTCTATTAAATGCCATTAAAAGAAAAATTTGGGACCTGTGAAATTGCCGTGTTGGGTCAAGTGCTTACCTCCAGGCCAAAATCTATAGCTGATGGCAACAAAGCAAATGTGCAAAGTTATTTCCTTAAAGGATTCTCAGAGCTGCGTCTAGCTTTAGGGGTGCAGCAAAGCATTGCTGCACCCAATGGCATTATATGCCGTGGTTAAGCCTGCTGAATCCCAGCGGTGAAAGACAGCAAAACCCCCGAATGTCACCCCATCATTTTATGTTTTTATAATGTCACCCCTCTCAAATCCTTGAAATTTTGAAAGTGATTAAATTGCACTTTTTTTTACTTCTAGCTTACTATCTGGAAGTCGAAACGGAAGGATCAGCTATGGATATTCTAGTTTCAAGGGTAAAAGATCTTCAATGGAGGATTTCTTTGAGACCAAAGTATCAGAGGTTGATGGTCAGATGGTTGGCTTTTTTGGTGTTTTTGATGGTATGTCCTAGATTTTTTGTTTTGTACCTCGTAATATTAATGCTTTGACTTTTTTGTACTCTTTGTTTCCCCTTTTTTTGATGGTTTATTATATTGGTGTGATTCTTTTCGTCATAGGACGATCTGCCAAGTGCCAGTATAAGACTCCTATAGAGTAAGATTGTCTCTTAGCCGAAAAAGTAAAAGTGTATTCAGTATTCACCGTTGGTATAATTTAAAGTATACTATGATCTTATAACACACTACAATTTGAGGTTTGATATAGCCTTGCTAACTTAATAGATGAACTCACGTTAGAAGAGCTTTTTACAATATGCTATTGGTTTATGGTGGGCATTGGATAGGTTTTTAATTTGTTGAGATGGGGTATAGGGTTCAGTTACTAGGTTAGAGTTTTAGAGATGATAGAATAGAGCATCAGAAATGAGCTTGGTAGACGATATTCACTATTTGGAATTATTAGGCAGCAGCAGGCTTACGAGTTGTAGAATGATTTTGGTTAAGGTTTTATGGAGCAAAAAAAATTTGTGTAATGGAGAAGACAAGGCTCATGATTCCCAACTGAACAAGGATTCCTATAAAATTTGTAGGGGGTAAATCAAATTACTCAAAATAACTATATGCAAATCTTTTGATCGACTATCGTTAGAACATGAAAGAAATTCACATTGCTTTGTACAGCAAAGAGGGAGTGTGCAAATCAGTAATACCCAACCCTTTTAAGACTTGATTAGATCATGGCTTTTAATTCCATAATAAAATTGAGAAGAATGTAGGTTATTTCATATTGACATGTCCTTTACATGCATCTTTTTAAATTAACTTTTTTAATCTTTTTAGGCCATGGAGGTTCTCGAACTGCAGAATACCTGAAAAATAATTTATTCAAGAATTTGTGTAGCCACCCCGACTTTATCAAAGATACTAAGACAGCCATTGGTACGTACTTCATTTGTGTTAAATTATAGGACATGTTGAAATTATCTTATCACATTTTAGTTGTGTGGTTTGGTCTGCTACCTGGATGGTCTAAATATGAACTTTTGTTATGTTTAATTATTTGTTTTATGGCAGTTGAAGCATTTAAACAAACAGACGTTGATTACCTCAAAGAGGAAATGGGACACGCTGGGTCCACTGCATCAACAGCCGTGTTGTTGGGCGACCGAATTCTTGTTGCAAATGTTGGTGATTCCCGAGTAGTTGCATCGAGAGCTGGTTTAGGTTAGTTCCACGTCAATTACGTGTGGGAAGAATTAGATTGGACACGATGTGATTTTTTTTAATACAGTGGTCAATAAAAGGATATGCAACATATATCCCTTTAGTTTACTTCAGTTTTGCAGTTATGCCACATATATCCCTTTTGGTTACTTCTGTTTTACAGTTACACTACAAATTGCTTATATTAGTCTGATATGCAAAACACCTGAAGAAGCATAATAGTTTCCTATTTTCATCCTTGTGTTTTTCTTCTTTTCAATGATACGAATGAATGTGTTATGCAGCTGTTCCTTTATCTGTTGATCACAAACCTAATAGGTCTGATGAGCGCCAAAGGATTGAACAGGCTGGGGGATTCGTAATATGGGCAGGTAAATTTCATTCTATATGGTTGTTGCCATTTGTTTTTATGGTTCTTAATTATAACAATGAATAATTTGCTGGTTTATACAGGAACATGGAGGGTTGGCGGTATTCTTGCTGTTTCCCGTGCATTTGGAGACAAGCTTCTTAGACCATATGTTGTTGCTGACCCAGAAATTCAGGTTGGCTAAAATCTTAAGATTGATCACCTACCCATTTTGTGTATATGTTTTGTATACATCTTATATCTACTAATTTATCCCCTCTTTGGATACTCTTTTGGCTTAGGAGGAAGAAGTTGAAGGCGTGGATTTTATAATAATCGCTAGTGATGGTCTTTGGGATGTTATATCAAACGAGGTGAGACTAGTTATATCTTGGCCTAAAAATAGGGAATCAGACCCACATGAATTTCACCCAATAATGATATATGTTCAAAAGAGTGTACAGCTAAGATTTTGGTTAAATTTTATTTTGTATTTTTTAGCTCTATGATTTCTAAAATTTTACGCTCCTGCAGCACGATGTTGTTACATTTTTGGCAAGTAAATATTTGATGAAACCCGAGCATCTAATAATGCACTATACCTTTTCAGGAGGCGGTGTCTTTGGTACAAAATTTCACTGATGCAGAGGTGGCCTCTAGAGAACTTATTAAAGAAGCTTATACCCGAGGAAGCTCAGATAACATCACTTGTGTTGTTGTTCGATTTGATCCACATCCTAATGCGACTTCTGGCAACTGAAATAGAAATGACAAATGTGTGTGAAGTCTTACCTATTTTCATATGAATTGGTTCTATTAATTTATTTTAGTTCTGATATTATAGTTTTATAAGTTGTTTTAGTCATCTTGATTACTCCTAGCTTGAAAAGGAAATACTTGTATATATCTGCATTTGGTTACACATGAAGGCTCCATATCTTGGATTCAGCTATTTATTGTGATCCTCTAAACAGTTAAATTACAGGATTTTTTTTCTTTGATGTCCGTGATCTTTATTTGTTTCGTTGTTGTTAGTCTCAATCTCCTTAAGTCACAACATATATTGTTCCTTTGGTTTTCTCCAAGGAAGTAGTTGTATTTTACTGTATTTTTCTTTTCTTGTTCAAATAAGATAAAATTGAAGAGATCAACAATAAAAACGTTTCTCGGGTATTCAAAATAAGAATGTTGGAATATTTTATTATTTAATTATATTCTAATATCATTATGTGGGCAAATATCGTAATAATAATTATATTAGCTATTTATCGATTGTGAACCTTAATTGATTAGTGATCAAATTAAGTAATAAGGCTATTAGATTTCTAATTGAATAATTAATTAAATATTTAATTAATTGATATGGATTCAATGAGTGGATGTCCGGATAGCTCATTAACAGAATAATGAGAAATCGCTATCCAATATAAAAGAGACTATGGTCTCCAATACACTGTACATGGCTCCCCGTGTGAAGAGAACCTGAGGCATAAATGTACCAGTTGAGAAAGAACCAAATCAGCCGCCGCTCCCTATGTTGTGTATTTCAGATTACGGTTTCTCCTCTGTGATATTCAAATCGTTGATGTTGAGAGGGTTGTCATCAAAGCTTAATATCCTTCATAAATTAAACATGTCGTAGATCCGATCATGTTCATGTTCAATGATTAATTTGCTTCCGCTATACTTTTATTTTGTATTGAACATGTTTCATGAATTAAGACCTAAAATTTCAACAACGAAGGTTAATCTAAATTCGTCCTTTCAGTAAACGACTGAATTATTTAATTCCCATTTTAATTAAAAATCTTAACATCTCTCCTTAGTGCTCTTCGAACATTTAGAAAGAATAAAAATAATCACTTAAAAATAAATAAAACCTTTCATAATGTCTTAACTTCAAAAATGTTAAAACTTATTCATAATCGTCAATCATACGAATGATTGTCCTTTCTTGTCAAAAAAAATATAAGCGTTCTTTTTTCTTTTCTTTTATTTGACGTGTTTTGCTCCTCATCTCCTTATATTGTTTGATGGTTGGACGGAACCGTGGTCAATTCTTCAATTGAAACATGTGTCAAAATTCAAACCCATGTTTTGTTTTTGCCTTTACAAAAAAATGTTGTTTTTGCAAAAAAATAAAATACAGTTTCATTTGACGGCTGCAGCCTGTACTCGAATAAATTCCTATTTGATAAACAATTTAATTTGATATTTGTACAGTTGTATCAATTGTTGGGACAATTTTTTTGGACAAAATAACATAGAGAAAATAAAAATATAACCGATACATAAAAGAGGGTTGTTTTAAAGTTTTAATAATTAGTTATCATATAAACGTTTGAAAATAAACCATTTCTATAACACAATATAGTTAAACCGTTTAGTATACGCTATAAGTGGTTTTTGCAAGCAATTATGCAGAAAATAAGATGAAAGTACTTATGAACATGTTGTAATTTATTTTCATAAGTTCTTTTAAACAACTTTATAAATGTTATATCAAAGGATAAACTCACATAAACAAATTCATAGAAGCCATAAATGAGTCTGCTGTAGGTTGAAGAAAGTCTAATAAAATGGATAATTTATGTAATTTTTACTTTTTGTATATTAACCTGAAGATGTTTAACTTCTTGTACCAAAAATATATCTAGTTTCATTTTTATCATTATTTAATTCTAATAAGATTTTAAATAAATGATTATAACTTTTTTGGTGTATAATAGATAACTATATTTTTCTTTCAAAAAAAAAAAACTATAATTTAGCGACCTGATAAAGAAAAATCACATTTTGCTTATAGTATACTCAATAAATGCTTTATTTATAGTATTGTAAAGGTAAAATTAAAAACTCTCACACTAACTCCACGGAGTCTCTCTTACTGCATTTACCGTTAAATAACCAACCTTTCTCATTTGTTGAAAAAAAAGAACATTTGCTTTAAATAAAATAAAAATATTCATCGAATAACACAACTAATTCTTAAATTTTGATCCTCTGAACAAGAACTTTTGATGTATTATCACTTACGTTCTCAAAAAAAGAATTGAATGATAAAAATGATTTATTATACTATTTTTTGGTATTTTTTTTCTTTCTCGAAACTAAGATTCCATTTCTTTTGATTACCCATTACTAGTTGTAAGTTTAATTAAGGGAGAGATTAATACAAATATTTTTAAAGGATTATTTAAATAAAAAGATGAAAAAAAAGGAAAAAACCAAAATGTAATTTGTCCATGTTGAATCTCCTATTTCCTCTCTCTTTCCTTTCCTTCCACTAATATTTCTCTTTATCATAAAAAAATCCAATCAAAGCCAACACTTATGACTCATGCTACTTCCTTCACTTTCATCCTTCCTTCCTCAATTATTATCATTCTTTAGACTTTAGAAGAGTTAGATACTACATAGATATCATTAATTACTGTTCTATCATGACCTCCAATTTCAACCTTCCAGGTTGGTTCTTCTTCTATCTACACCCCCATCTTTTTACTTCACTGTAAACCGTAGATTTTACAGTTTTTTTACAACGCTTATTGCAGGTGGAGCTCAAAATCAAAGAGATTCAGAAAAAGGAACGATGATGACACCAACACAGAACCCACTTTCCGAAATATCGCCGTCGTCCGCGACGGCGCCAGCTCTGGTCCTTTCAAACTCAGGAAAACGGATCGATCAAGCAGGGAAGAAGAAGTACGTGAAGCAAGTAACAGGTCGTCACAACGATACAGAGCTTCATCTTGCAGCTCAAAGAGGTGATATTGGTGCTGTGAGGCAGATCCTTCTTGATATTGATTCTCAAATAATGGGTAGTTTGAGTGGTGATGATGATGTTGATCTTAAAGCTGAGATTGCTGAAGTTCGTGCTCTTGTTGTGAATGAAGAGAATGAACTTGGTGAAACTGCTTTGTTTACTGCTGCTGAAAAGGGTCATCTTGATGTTGTTAAGGAGTTGTTGAAACATTCAACTCTTCAAACTGTTTCTAAAAAGAATCGATCTGGTTTTGATCCTTTGCATATTGCTGCTAGTCAAGGACATCATGGTATGACTTGTATTCAATGTCTTGTCGCTTTTGTTTTACTTTGTGTGTTAGCTAGGATGTTCTGTTTTTATTACCTTTTTCCTTTGTTTTGATGTTGAGATTTTGGAAATTTCATTATGGTGCTTTTTGTAAAAATGGGTAGTCTTTTATGTATGTTTGGTTTTGTTGTGAGAAAAATTGATTTTGAATGAATTGATTGTGTAAAATTGATTCTTGCTTAATTTTACACCTCTAAAATCAATTATGACTCCTTCAAAAGTGGAACCAAAAATACACTTAAGTAGTATGTTTGGATGGACAGTGAGTTTGGAACTGTGATTTTGTTGAAGCTCTGAAGTATAGTGTTTGCCAAATCATGGTGGCTCATTTTGATTCGGTCAATCTCAGTACCAATCCAAACATACACTTGAGATGTTTGAGTGAGTTTTGTATTTTTTGGAACATGTTCTTGGTTTCAACTTAAGTAGAAGAACACCAAAAGTATATGTGATTAAATTTGTAATTTATTAAGTTATGAGTTGACTATTGAGTATTTATCTTGCTTAAGGTATCCAATAAAGAAACTCAATTATGATGCTATTAATGGATTTTTTTTTTTGAAGAAGCAATTAATGGAAATTTTAAGAGGAATGTTATGAAGTAAGACTTTATTATATGAGTTTACTATTATTAATCCATAGTAGAGTTAAGGCTATGTAGACAAGTCTGCCAAACATCAATGTTGTCTTATTTGGATTCTTATTATTTTAGACCTTGAGTAGCTTCAATTTGTTGGTTACGGTGTTCTTGTGTCTTGATGTAATTGAAAATGTGAGTACTTTGTTTTCTGTTCTTTGTAGTAATCTGTGTGAATTTTCATTTGCAGCCATTGTTCAGGTTTTACTAGATTATGACCCAAGCTTAAGCAAAACTATTGGTCCATCCAATGCCACTCCACTTATAACAGCAGCAACGAGAGGGCATGTCGAAGTG
>Ga0209282_1001577_pt1 | contig 12590 bp, 8 predicted proteins | sample Mtrugardesep15_FD_187529 | JGI IMG/M metagenome (GOLD analysis project Ga0209282, IMG submission 187529) | Root nodule microbial communities of legume samples collected from California, USA - M. trunc garden sep15 (SPAdes) (version 2) | ecosystem: Host-associated > Plants > Roots > Nodule...
CAAATTATTCAAAAAAATTAAGTTCGATTTCTAGATAAAACATTTTTTATTTTTTAAGGTAATGAAATATTTTTTACTGATTTCACTTTAAATTATCAGGGCATATTCCCCATAAATCCGTTATTAACATAAAAAAACACAAACACACACCTTTTTCATGACAAAAAAAAAGGTAGTGTCTTAAAATGTTTGATTTGTTTGGCGAAGAAAATGATGTGTAATAAAATTTCGGAAACGCATGTGATAGTATTGTATTTTTCTTCATTCTTGCATTGCATTCTTTCACTTGCGTTACTTCTTCAATCTCTCTAATCTCTCTCTCTCTCTCTCTCTCTCTCAAATGTTGAAATCATAATCTCCATTTTTTCGAACCCAATTCAAAATCTCTCTCTCTCTACAATGGAGGGTTCCTCCGAAGATTCTTCAGATAACACTCAAAAACCAGACTCAAACAACAACAACAACAATCAACGAGTCTATTTCGTTCCTCACAGGTTAGGGTTCTTACAAACTCGATTCAATTTCATAATTTTGAACTTTTTTTGTTTTTAATCGAATGATTTTACTTTTGTGATTCACTTTGATTTGCTCTGATTTGAGTTTGTGTGAATTGATTTGAAGAAATTGATTGAATGTTCGAACTGTGAAGAGCATTGATGAATGATTGATGATTTTATGCGTGTGTGTGTTTTTTCAGGTGGTGGAAGGATGCACAAGATGCAATGCCAGTGGATTTGGATAAGAAGAAAGGGATTGTATATGCATCTTCGCCGGGTTCATCATACGGTCCTATGAAGATAATTAACAATATCTTCAGCTCAGATCTCGTGTTTAATCTTCAGAGAGAGGAAGAATCGCGGAACGTTCTGGAAAACTGTGAAGTGGGTGTTTCTGGAAGGGATTTTGCTTTGGTTTCTGGTGATATGTGGTTGCAAGCACTCAAGTGGTGAGTGCCTTATTCGATTCTGTTGTTTTATATCTGATTTTTGTGTGAGCAATGATGGAAATTTAAAGTTGAACTGAATTAGGTTCAAGTTAGGTTGTTCCATGATGCGGCATTTTAATTTCGATATATGGTTTAGATTTATGATCTTATAACTTTGTGTGATTTAGCTAGCTGGATTGGTACTTTGCGCTTTTTGAAACTATTTTAGCCCTTCGTATCTATGGTCCTGTTTTTTGACGTTATGAATTACTCGATTCTGTTGTTTTATATCTGATTTTTGTGTGAGCAATGATGGAAATTTAAAGTTGAACTGAATTAGGTTCAGGTTAGATTGTTCCATGATACAGCATTTTGATTTAGATTTATGATTTATAACTTTGTGTGATTTAGGTAGTTGGATTTGTACTTTGCGCTTTGTGAAACTACTCTAGTCGTTCGTATCTATGGTCCTGTTTTTTGACGTTATTAATTACTCTGTTTCCGTGGCAAAAGAATAATACTTTAGGGACTGATGTTATGGATCAGAAGGCTAGTGCAGTCATTATTTTTTGTTTTAATTGCCGAACTATTTTAGGTACTTATTCTTCTATGTTAGTTCGCTCTCCAATTTTGTATAGAAATGGCTCATTTGACCATTAATATGCGATTACCTCCTAAATGAGCAACACTTGACTGTTCTGCATGGCGTATGAATAACACACGTGACTCTCGAACTTAAAAACAACCGGAATGTTAGTTATATGTAAATTTGATGATTGATGAAATCAGTTCATAAGGCCATATTACTGATTTTGTATTCGTGAATAACTAAATTAGCATATATGTCTTTGTTTTATACTCTTGATTTAGATTTTCCACTAGCAAATAGCATGTTCCTTAATAAGTGGATCAGAGATTTATTGCTGTTTTAGCAAGTATCGATTTTTAGTTGTTGATTCAAAATAAGAAATATTACGCAGTTCATGCTTCTTGATGCAACTGATGAAAGTTTTCTGAAATCCACCATATGTAGTTTGTTCTGTACTTACATCTTCATATCTTCATTCTCACATGCTTTGATATTTCATTTAGGCATAGTGATTCAAAAAATGCAATTAAAGATGACAAAGGCTTTTCAGTAACCGACACTGATATGGGAGATGTATATCCTTTACAGCTCAGGCTTTCTGTTCAAAGGGAAACAAATTCCTTTGAAGTAAGAATAAGCAAAAAGGTATATTATTGTGCGTCTCTCTTTTAGTTGTGGTTCCCTCCCCCCTTTCAATTTATTTTTAGCATGATTCCTGTCCCCCCTTTCAATTTATTTTTAGCATGATTCCTGTCCATGATGTAACTAGTGGTAAGGCATTTAATTAGGTAAATATGTGTAGTTATGTTGTTTCATGCAATACTGAGAAGTGAGAACTTAGATGTTAGGTACACAAGACATACATTAGATGTCCTCTATCATTGTTGTTTTATACTCATTAAAGGACTGGTTGAGATGATACATTCGTATTATTCATTCCTCATTCAGGTGAAACATTGTGTTTGGATGGGGCTAAGACCTAGAGTTTTTGTAGACAATGTTAAACACAATACAAGTGTATATTCACTATTGGATAATTTGATTCAATACAAGTGCTTATAATTCACACATCACGAAGAAATCATGGATTTTATTTGTTCATTATCATCTTATTATTCAAATTCTATCGGCTCTTCACACTCATTTCATTCTTTTTAGGACAATACAGTTGAGCTTTATAAAAGAGCCTGCAAACTGTTCAGTGTGGATTCAGAGATGGTAATGCAATATTATATTTACAGTCTTACTTATGTGTTTGTGATTGGACAATTCAACTGTTACTGCACTAAATTGACAACTTTGATACCTATTATTGTACAGTTACGCATTTTGGACTATTCAGGTCATATAACCTTGCTTTTTAATGATGGCGAAAATCATGTGCCCACAGACTGTCAAAGGCAGTCTGATCAGGAGGTATGCGGTATAAGGTTTTAATCAATATGTTTTCATTCATGCCTGTCTTTGTAATTTAACTTTTTTGGTCGAAATTCGATTCAAACCTTTCCCTTTTTCCAATGTCAGTGATGAGCCTCTGTTATGTTCCACAACCCTTTGATGATTAAGCATTCTGTCTAAGATTACAATTTTTGCAGATTGATAGTTTTGGGTAGTTGATAGATATGTGTTTTAAATTTATAGAAAAGGAACTGCATCAAGTTTAGAATGCAGGTCCTATTGTACACGACAAGCACTGTGTTTCTTCTCCCTATGACTCTTGCTTGGGTTTCTTTATTTGTAATTATTACATAGGACTTTGATAGCTATGTAGAGACTATTATGAGCATATGATCTGTGTTAATTGGTATTTCTAAACTGATGCGTGATATTTGATTGCTATATTGCAAACACAATTCAGTTAACGTGCAGGGTAGAATAGTTAAGGTCTAATTACAGTTGAATTTATTTACATGTGATCAAATATTAGTTTGGATTTTGGACAATTGTTTACTGTAGTTTTTTTTTAAGAAGTTACTTATTTCCTTCAGATTTTCCTTATTCAACGATTTTTCTCTCTTCTTTTTTATGCTTTTTTCTCACAAGTTTTTGTTTGTAATTCTGAATGTTAAGTTTTGACATTTTGTATTCCTGCTTTATTTCAAGTGTCAACCTGTAGTGAGAGTTGACCTTTTACATTAGATTTGCAGAGGGATGCAAGAGTGTTATATTCAAATCTACCTTATTGTATTTCATGTATGCATAAGTGCATTAAGTGATTGTTATTCAGATTTCTTTGAGAGTATTTTATATTGTTTTTTATTCTGATACCTTGTCTTGTGTGTCCCTCTTTATGGATTTTATTTAAATCTACAATAATGACAGTATCTTATGAGAACTATTGGCTGTGATTGAATTCCCTTATGTGCCATACTAACTTCTACTATGATGATACGTACAGAATCTTCTGGAATTGCAAGTGTATGGGTTGTCAGACTCAATGAGATGTAGGGATGGGAAAAAAGATTCTGGTAGTGCTTCAATGAAGATGAATGGTACTGCTGACTGTACGCGTGCGAGTTCTTTGACATTCTGTTTAGGCTCTGGTGAAGCTGGTTCTTTGGGACTAACTGGATTACAAAACCTAGGAAATACTTGCTTTATGAACAGTGCCCTTCAGTGCTTAGCACATACGCCGAAGCTTGTTGACTATTTTCTGGAAGATTATAGCAAAGAAATCAATTCTGACAACCCATTGGGCATGAATGTATGTGGCTATTTATTCATTATCCATAATCTATTAGTTTTATGTGTCAGAATTTTATGGCTGGGATACTTTTACACTTATGATGTCTGTCACTAAATATTCCTCTCGGCATTTTCTTTGCCAGGGCGAGATAGCGTCGGCGTTTGGAGATTTACTTAGGAAGTTATGGGCTCCTGGCGCTAGTCCTGTGGCACCAAGGATGTTCAAATCAAAGCTTGCTAGATTTGCACCTCAGTTTAGTGGGTTTAATCAGCATGATTCCCAAGTTAGTGAATCTGGCCCTTTCTTTCTATGTCTTAAGCTTTTGGCTTTACAAGGTTCATGTTCCATGCATCCTTACATTGTCTATAATATTTACGTGTATCTTTCTCAACAGGAGCTTCTTGCTTTTTTATTGGATGGACTTCATGAAGATTTAAATCGTGTTAAATGTAAGCCTTATGTAGAAGCCAAGGATGGAGATGGTCGACTAGATGAAGAAGTTGCCGATGAATATTGGAATTATCATTTGGCTCGCAATGATTCAGTCATTGTGGATGTGTGTCAAGTATGTACTCATCTCACTTTATGCAAATTTTTACTTGATTATTGATACAGAAATGATACATGATGGGAAGAACCTCTTAGGGTGTGTTTGGATGGAGGGTTTAGGAGGGGAAGGGAGGGGAGGGCTTACTTTTCTTTTTTAAATTACGGACATTATAAAATAATTTTTAGAAAATTGAATTAACAACATGATAAATAATCATATAATACTTCAAAAACACTTAATATATTTTTAAAAAACATTTTACATTGTTTGCAATTTAAAAATTAAAAGTGAGCCCTCCCCTCCCTTCCCCTCCCAAACCCTCAATCCAAACACACCCTTAGTGTCATGGTTGTTGATAAATCTATAGTTTCTTACAGAAACTTATCATAGAGTTTGTAATTGTGTGTCTAACTCTGGTCAGACTACCTTGTATTTATAACGGTGTTACATACAAATAAATAAACTGAACGCCTAATTGATCAGCACTAATTTGGAATCTGTACATTCTAGGAATATTAACAGATAACTAATTTTAACATTACTCCTCAAGCTGTACACAACGCGCCTGGACAGTGACGGTGGATGGGGGTTGTGGGGAAAGCACCATTGTGCTTTCTGGAGGTTTCCAATTCGGTCTGTGGTGGCAGCCGATGTTGGATCTGACAGGAACAGGTGCAACTGTTGAACACAGCCAGTTCTGATGGAAAATGGTGCTTAAGGAAGATCACTGGAACAGCTTAATGAAGAAAAAAAATGAACAGTGACCCTAGGATAATATGACTACTGATGCCATATATAATTTGTAATTTTGTGTCTAACTCTGATCACGCGAACTTGCATTTATATTTGCGTTACAAGTAAATACATTAATACCTGATTGATTAGCAGTAATCTGAGAATCTGTACAGTGTAGAAATATTAACAAGCTACTAACTGTCACACTTATTGTTGGAAACTCCGCCTTCTTTGCGGTCCGCCCCTAGCCATCCAATTGCGGCATTTGTGTTTCCTTCACTTTGTTGGGTGTGAAGGGATATGCATGTGAAGTGCTATGTAGCACACCTTCATTGGTCAATGTTATATAACATTGGTATCCCAATTGTACACAAGTGGTATCCTGTAGTGTTTATAAAGCTTGCAGCCCTCACCTTACAAGCCATTTTTGTAAGGATGAGTTAAGCCCAATATAAAAACCTGAGACATATAATGCACATTCATAATTACTTGGACATTTACAAATTTAGTAAAAACAGTTGCTTAATGAGTTTAAACTTTTAAACAATTGGCTGTGACTATGAGTGACAGGTTCTTTTGTCTGTCTGTCATGCCAAATTCACAAGTTCAAGAAAATACAGCTTGATTATTGTCAATCTAAGAGAAATTTTGATGATATATACAGATAATGTATTATTTAGGACATATCATTTAGTCATCTAATTTCTGAACACTTCAAATATAAGTTTCACATTACATGTATCATGTTGATATCATATGATACAATTGAATTGGTTTCGAAAATTACAGTTAACTTCTTTGAGTGTGTGTTGGGACATAGCTTGCAAGAATAACAGGTTTATGTGAGAGGTGGGAAAATTGAACAATAGCCATTGAGGCTTTCATAAATGATCAAGGGCATTACGATATCAAGTCATAATACTTTTTTTTATAGATATGCATTTGATGCCGAATGCTGTTACTTTTAAGTGGTCTTTTAATCTTGACAATTTATGGAATCTAAAATGGATAGGAATTTATGGTAGTAGTAGTTAAATGTGCTAGGAGTTGGAATATTAAGAACAGGTGCTAGATTTTTAATTCATGACAGAATGCTGGATAGCTCCTTTCCTGTTTCTAGAAGACTGCTTTTTCCTTTTTTGTAAAGATTTCTTTGAGATGAACTTTGCTGTCTTTATTATGTTCATGTGGAATATTTTGGTTACTTATTCTTCCTAATGGTAACTCTTTACTTTGTGGGTCACATTCACCATTTTATGCAGGGCCAATATAAATCAACGTTAGTTTGTCCTGTTTGTGGGAAGGTGTCTGTGACATTTGATCCATTCATGTACTTATCATTGCCCCTACCTTCAACAACAATGCGGACAATGACTTTAACTGTTGTTAGTAACACTTGTGATGGAATGTCTCAATTATCACCATATACAATTTCTGTTCCAAAACATGGAAAATTTGAAGATCTTACTCGTGCTCTTAGCATTGCATGCTCTTTGGGACCCAACGAGACCTTATTAGTAGCCGAGGTATATACTTTTAACTTGTTTAAACTCAAATTTGAACTCAGTTCCCCTCTACTTAGAGTTTCTTTATTGATATATTTCAATCTTGCAAAAAGCTATGATGTCTGAAGCTAGGGTCTGATGCAGGTATACAACAACCGCATCATACGTTTCCTTGAAGATCCAGCTGATTCATTATCATTGATCAGAGAGGCTGACAAACTAGTTGCTTACCGATTTCCGAAAGATAACGGGGACCCCCCTCTGGTCGTCTTTATAAATCAACGAATGGAGGAGTAAGTCAATATGTTTCTGATGACAAAATTAATTTAAACAAGAAAGAGCGACCTTTTTTTGTTGTTTTTGTGATACACACTGTTGAATGCCATGAGCTGTTTCTGTTGAACACTCAAAATCAATCTTAGGCTACAATTGTTGAATACAATTACAAGCAACTTTTCTAAAAAGTAGTCCTGCCAGCCGAACCTTTTAACTGGAAAAACTGGGAACATATGTACAATTTTTTTACCTCAAACACATTGATTATCAACTGACTTTAACTGATGTCCACAAAACTTTGGAGAAAAAATTTGAGCTGACCCTAACAGTTTTATTTATTTATTTTATCTAGATGCAGTTTGATGGTTGCATTGTTAGTGTCGTAGCTTTTCATTATGATTAAATTTATCTAAACTAGGGTTTTTCTAATTCTTACCTATTGAGATATCTTGCTTTCAATGCAATTAAGTTGTATGCAAAAGTCAAACAGTTGCACCCAATTAATCTGAATTAAAATTTCTGTAGGAGAATGTTTGTTTCTGAGTAGTCTTAATTTCATCAAACTTGTTTGATAATTCTCGAGCAGTCCCGGACTTACACATAGTATTTCCCAAATCAGTTAGCCTTTAAACATTGAAAAGGATAATTTTCAATGAGTTCATTAAATATAATTTTGATTCTGATATTTAATTCCACAATGATGGTTAAATGTAAATTAATAAATTAGTTAAAAGCTTTTAGCATTGGGAAGACTTTAGTTATGATGTTAATCTAAGTTGCAATGTTTTCGTATATTTTTAATAGTTTCAAACCTTATTTTTTTCTTTTATAATTTTGGCTAGATCTCTAATCAACGGTCCTCTCTTTACCATTTCATTTACCTGATCTATTTGTTCAAAATCACATATTGCATTGTCCAGTTCATTGTAATCCAAGTTTTTCAAGTTTTATTTACAAGGCCTTGAGAGAGGTTCTACCCTCCCTCCCATTCTTTTGTGTACTGAGGTTTTGAAATATATTGGTAGCAAATGCAATATCAAGCACGGACTCTTTTTTAGAATAATAAAAGGATATCGAGTCATATGCAAGCTGAGTTGTTTCACGAAGCTTTTCGGACCTATATTCACTGCTATATCTTTCTGCATTCAGCATGCATGTCTCTAAAGTTAATTCAACAATCATCCTCATAAACTCAGTTAAAAAACAAAATGGGATGGCTATACAAACTTAGATTCACATAAACACTTTACGTGGAATTCTTTATGGTCACACTTGTTATTTCCTTGCCTTATAAAGATTGTATTTGATATAATTTTGTCAGGCAATTTATCTATGGGAAATCGGCTCCAAATTGGAAGGCATTTGGAATTCCTGTTGTGGATAGTCTTCGTAATATTGTAAATGGATCTGATCTCCGCAATTTGTATCTAAAGTGGTTCCATCCATTACAAGATTCGATCGAAGAAACTTTAGAGAGTTGTGCTGTGTCTGAGAGAACGGAAGAAGTTGCAGAAATTGAAGGGGTTGCAGATTCTGGTTCAGATGCCACTGTAAATGGGTTAGATACGCCTTCAGATGGAGAAATGGAGTTCTACATAACAGATGATAAGGGGACTGTCAAGAATTCCAAAATATTAATGAATGAGCCACTTACAATGAATGGAGGGTTAAGCCCGCTGCACGTGCTTGTATGTTGGTCAGAAAAACAGATTAAAAAATATGACACCCAGCTTTCTAGTTCATTGCCTGAGGTCTGCAAGTCTAGCTTTTTAGCAAAGAGACCTCAAGAACCAGTCTCTCTGTATAAGTGCCTTGAAGCATTCTTGCAAGAAGAACCTCTTGGACCAGAAGACATGTGGTTAGTTACCGTGTTTATGATTTAAAGAACTTTGATGGGCATGCCTTTCGCGCTTTTTTCGATCTAAGAAATATTTTAAAATGGACTGGATTATTATACATAGCAAATAATTTTAGTTTCAGACGCATATGAGCACAACATTTATATTTTCAACTCATAACTCTACTATGATGTCCGCTATTATATTTGGTGGCAGGGGCAGGTGTTTGTTTTATAATTATCTAGATTTCCACGTACACTTTTTTTTTACGGTTTATTTAACTTTTATCTTCTGTTATAATTATTTTCTTTATATTTTCCCTTCTGTTATATGTTTAGACTGGATTTCTGTTTTCTTAATGTTAAACTTTTAAAGACGATCTGGGAAAACATTCTTGCTAGACTTCGTCTAAAAGTATTGCTGTGTCAATACTTTATTTAACTATTTCTGGTCTTTTGTTTTTATGTTCTATATACTAGGGCTATACACTTGGAACATGGCCATTCTTCATGAATTACATATCTTTCTGCCTTACTAGTATCTAAGGTGCAGTTTTCTGTAATGTTAGGTATTGTCCTGGCTGTAAAAATCATCGTCAAGCTAGCAAGAAGTTAGATCTTTGGAGACTTCCTGAAATTTTGGTCATTCATCTCAAGAGGTTTCAATATAGTAGATTCATGAAAAACAAGCTGGAGACATATGTTGACTTCCCTGTGGATAATCTTGATTTGTCAGCTTATATTACCCATGGGAACCAGAAGTCTTATCATTACACACTTTATGCTATCAGTAACCATTTTGGAAGCATGGGGGGTGGTCATTATACAGCATTTGTACATGTAAGTACCTGTTCTTTTTTTAAATATTTGTCCTCTTCATTTTTAAGCATGTAATTTGTGTCATGACTATGAGAATGAATTTCTAGAAACATTAGGAACCGTTTAAGACTTTGACAACTCATTTTTTTTTGCCTTTACTGTGGATTGAATTTTATGTCTCTATTCGTTGGCCTTTTCACTAAATATTATGAAAAATTGATCATATATGGTTGGCATAACTATGTTCTTTACGAAACTGTTGATGGCTTTTATTATATATAAAAATTATTAAAAAAACAGCTCTTTAAGCAACTGTTAATATTCTTCCTTATGTTCCTCTGCTCTTGTTTTAATGTAGCATGGTGGTGATCAATGGTATGACTTTGATGATAGCCGTGTCTATCCCATCAGCAAGGAGAAGATAAAGTCGTCAGCTGCCTATGTTCTTTTCTATAGAAGAGTTTCAGAAGTATTAACAGAGAGAGAGAGTAGCATATAGTTCGAACAGCCAATTGAAGCTAGATACCATTTATTCACATTATTCCCATCACAGTCTTACAACTGTACAGAGGGTGAACCCTGGTGCAAAGATAAGATTCCTTCCATGTGACCTGGTCGTCAGAGGATCTAGTTACAGAAATAGTTTCTGCTCATGCAGTTAAGATCATGTAAATCCAACCGTTTTCAAACCCTACAATGGTGAGTGCATGGTGCACTGAACTGCCCCTTTTTTGAGTCTTCTTACAAGTATACTTGACAAGCTATTCTTTTGTCATTCACTCTTACAGTTTAGACTAGTTGGAGTTTCACCAGGGAAATGGTAACTTTAAAACATAGAACAGTATACTAAGGAAGACTAACATAGTAAAAACTAAGGAAGGCAAGGGACATACCTATTGGATCGAAGCATATTGTTTACAAATGTTTAACCATGTAAAGAGAATTCTGTTTTGAAGAGCTGGACCGAATCCTGTCCATTTATATTTTTATTTGAATTATGTTCTTTAGCTTCCGTAAGCAATTTTGAATTCATTGATAGTTAGTTCAAACTTCTGTAGTTAAATCAGGACGTTGCCAACATTTTGATTTTCTTTATGGTAATCAGAATGTGTTGTGACTGAAATTCATATATTCTTTTGGAAATGAACGTTTGTTTAAATGAGCTTCGGTATTTTCTTTGAAGACTTCAAATTTTGTGATCCATCTTAATTGTATGTTATCTTGTGTGTTTTTTCACCTCGAGTTCGGAAACTACGAGACTGAATAGAAGTTGTGTCTCCTTAAAATTTGTGTAACCTGATATTAGTGCTCCCAAGATAACCATTCTAAGACCGTGTCACTGGTTTCAGTCTTGGATCAATAAAATATCTATGTAGGCGAAAAGAAAATGAATAAAACAAGAAACTTGTATGAACCAAGTGTGCGAATTTGATGTTATCAGTTGGATGGCTCAAAATGTATATGATCGACCGATAGATTGTGTTTTCATTGAATAATGAAATGCAGACTTTACCGTTCTAATAGCAACACTGGATTTGAGTAACACTGTTATCCTCGACGCTTCTTTAGTTTATATCATTCAATTAACTATAACGGCAATTGAAGGACAGGTTTGGAGATTTTTTATTAAAAAAAAAAAGCCTGGGACATTATTTTCCCATGAACTCAACTGAAGTGTTGTATTAAGTAGCATTTCTCTTTGCGAATTTCAGTTGTGTTCAACGTTTCAGCTGAAGCGTAGCATCAAGTAGCATTTCTCTTACACTAAAGTCTGGGGTTAAGATTTGTTGAGGGTAATGTGTGAATTATCTTCTTGTGGTCAACATTATTAATGGTGAGAAAGAAAGCAGTCCCTTGGGTAGAGCTTTGCTAGTCAAAATTCGTTCTCTTCTTGAGTTGGATTGAGAAATTGTTGTATGACACTCGTATTGAGAAGCTAACCAGTGTGCGGATGCTTTAGCAAATTTTGGTTGTTCCTTAACCAGTGTACGGATGCTTTAGCAAATTTTGGTTGTTCCTTACCAGTGTGCAGATGCTTCTCCATAACCAGATGTGTAAGCTTATATGCATTATAGTTAGTCGATAAACATATTTGACCTTACACTTCCGATGATCACAATCCATAAGAGTGCACTTTTTGGAGATGTAAGATATGTTAGATTCTCATATTTATGAGACTTTACTATTCCCACCCCCGTGAGAAAAGAGATTACATCTCCACTGGAAGAGAAGTGATGGCCAAGTTACCCACCGACATCAAACCATATGTTTCACTTCCTAAAATCACCATTCATTAACTTCATTTATAGACAGTATGCGAAAAAGATATTACAAAACTAGAAAAAAGTAGAAATATATAGAATAAGATATTGTTTTGCCAAAATAACTTATATTATGCAACAAAGTAATAACATCTAATATAATATGAACAAATTTGATATACAAGTATTTTTTTTATATATAAAAGTTTAGGTGAATTGGGTATTAGATGATGAAAGAGGTAATTATAAAGTATTACGTAAATCAATCTCTTACCAACTGAGTCGACTTTCGTTGGCGATAATTTTTTTATTATATATGTGAAAGAGTACGTATTTTTTTTATAGATAAAAGTTTAGGTGAATTGGGTATTAGATGATGAAAGAGGTAATTATAAAGTATTATGTGA
>Ga0209282_1001579_pt1 | contig 12586 bp, 8 predicted proteins | sample Mtrugardesep15_FD_187529 | JGI IMG/M metagenome (GOLD analysis project Ga0209282, IMG submission 187529) | Root nodule microbial communities of legume samples collected from California, USA - M. trunc garden sep15 (SPAdes) (version 2) | ecosystem: Host-associated > Plants > Roots > Nodule...
TGCAGGGCATTTTGATGTGGTCAGCTCTATGTTACTGTCTATGAAGCTTTTATTCAATATTACCATGAATGTATTAATACTCAATAACAACCTTATGGCCATAGAGATTTGACAATCACGTTCAGTTGTTGGCAAATTCTGATCCAATCGATTGGCAAATACTTTGTCATCAGCTGGGTGCCCAATACATGATTTCGACCAACTATTTTGTTGGTGTTAACAACATGCATGTATCAACACTACCCAACATATTTTGAAATTTAAAGCAAAATTTGAAAGTGAAATGCATGTTTTAGTCATGTGGTCTATTAACTAAACTTTTTTAAGGTGAATAAATGGAAAATTCGAGATTTAAACTTTAACTCTTGCTTAATGTAATATCTATGAATTGAACTAAGCTTTAGAGATGAAGTGATACGTACGTCTAGCTTGAAGTGACTATTTATAGCTTCTATTTTTTCTCGGTGGAAGTGTTATGAAACACAAAAAAATGGTGGTTTGATGTCAAACCAAACATATGATTAGTGTTTTAAATTGGAATTATATTATAAACAATGGATTGGTTCAAGTCGTAAGGGATTTGGACCCCTTAAATATTTGGTCAGGGATTTGATTCCCGACTCATGTGTATGGGAAAATAATCGTTTGAAAGGGTATAATCCATTTTGTGTACCATTAATATTTTTCGACGAAGATTAATCATCGTTAAACGGTAGTGGAAACTTATACTAATATCATGGTAACCCAAACAAAAAGATGAAGCACCAAATCGAATTTTCGATAAAAGATAAATGACGAAAAATATATTTAAGCTTTATATGTATATATAAACTATTTACTACTTATTTTTTATTAAAATTTGTGTTTCAATTATTTATATAATTAAATATTATTTATAAAAAAATATTAGCAAAATAAAATTTATTTTTTAATTTACTATTTATGAGAAGTATCGTTATTTTATTCTCATAGAACAAATATATTAAAACACTTCAATTTGTGAATGAGCCGTAAAATCTCACATAGTATGTAAATGAATCGTGAAATCTCACATAGTATACGGACTCACACATAATTTAACAAAGTTTATTTTGGAAGATATTTTTTTTAAGATGATTTAACAAGTTTATTAATTAAAAGAACCCATAAAAAATGATTAAAAGAAATTAAAATCAGAAAAAACAAAATAAAAAGATTTTAAAAAATATAAGTGAAAAGAAGAGGAAATTACGGATTCATACCCATGCAACTACAAGCAAGCAATGACAATTTGCGGCGGCATGACCGGCATCAACTACCGAAAGTCGAACCGGTCCGGTTCGTTGGACCCGGTTTTGTTCTGCATAAAATAAACCACCGTTCTCCGTTACCTTTTTCTTTGACCAGTTTTCCGTTACATTGAATATTCATTGAATTCTTAGTGGGACCCGTAAGTTTATTGTTCTCAGGAATCATGTGTCATAGAATGACACAGACGTGCCACGTGTCACAGACTAGGATGTCTACGTGTCAAAATCAAGTAATGCTGCCAGGTGTGACAGCAGATCAGAAGCTAATTATAGAAGCAGGTGTAGGGAACCAATGACCCGGGCAATGCAGACAAATAAACAAAATGATAAAATTAATGGATAGTTTTTTTTTTGGTTTAGAGTAAATTACACATTGATTTATGGTAGTCAGATTTGATAAGCAAAAAATAAAAGATTTAATGAGTTTTTATGAAGAAATTAACTTTGATAAGCATTTAATGAAAGATATTACACAATCAACAAAATATTTTTATATTTTTTTTTTTTATGGTGGTCGAATTTTGAACTTCATACCTTACATATATTATGCATTGTCCATACCAATCGATTGTGACTTTAGAATTAAATATAATTAAAATCAAATTATTATTATTTTTGGGCAAAAACACGTTTTATTGACGATTGATAATATCAACCACGATACAAGAAAGCATTTAATCATGAATATGGATTTGTGAACTAACATATAACAATAACGTTGGTCGTAGCGTTGATTTCAGCTAATAATCATGTGCCTACGAGTTCACCTTGTTGGCAACGGCCTTTGCCAGGCAAGTATAACTGTAACATTGACGTTGTGTTCTCATCTCATCTTAATCGTGCTGGATTTGACATTTGTGTTTGGGGGTTCGAAGGTACGTTTGTATTGGCAAAGGTTGTTAGCTACCCATGTATTGTGTTTACATAATGCCCTTCAGTGGATGAGTGATTTGCAACTTGACAATGACGATTTTGAATCCGATTCTAAGATTGCTTTTGATGTCGTTCATGCTACTCGGGACGATATTTCTGAATTTGGATATATTATTTCTTCATGTCGGTCTCTATTCAGTTTTTTTTTACAAACTCTAGGGTGGAGTTTACCATGCAACAAGCAAACGAGGTTGCTCATGTGCTCGCAAGAGAAGTCACATTACTAACAAACGAGGTTGTTTATTTTAATATATCTGATTGCATTGAATCTCTTGTTATTAATGAAATGATATGAGCATATTTCTTTAAAAAAAACTGCATCCTTGCTAACAAATAAACGATATTATTTGTTTGTCTCCTGATAAAACTTATTTTAAAATTTAGAAAAGGATGAGAAGAGACTCTACAAGCATTTAGAACAACACCATAATGCAAGTTGGTGTTAAGTTTGCTCAAGATGTCATGAACCACTTGCTTATAGTCATGTTCTATCAACATCCTTATCAAACACATGTCACTAAGCGCGTTTATTGCCTCCTTTAAGCCTCGCGCTTCCACCTTACGAGGTTGTGGTATTCCTTGAAACTAAGACATTTTCGCTGCTACAAATTTTCCCTCATCATCTCGCAAGCACATCCCAATATCATTTTTCCTTTCCCCGCAACAATTGTTCCCTCAACATAGCTTTTTAAAGCTCATATTTTTGGTTTATGCCAACGTGGCCTCATGGTGGTATTCACGTCTCACCTTGCCTCGACTTTATCCCTACTTGCTTCAGCTCGCTCACGGCTTCACCTTATCTGTTACAACCTCGCGTGGTGGAGTGTTGACATCATTCCACAATTTATCATTCATATGCTTCCAAATACCCCCACAATGTCATCGCTAACAAACAGAGATTATAGTGTGACAAAGAATCAAATATCAAATAGTTTTGACATCAATCCACCGCCGTTCGTTAAAGAAAAACTTTTACTCATTGTGGGATTTTTAAGCTACACAATTTCTTCCAATTTTCTTCCACCCAAAGCTCCCTATTATCAAACAAGTTTTCCATAATATGATAATAAACTAACTTTATGTTATAATCCTCGTGATCGGTAACCTTCCAATTACATTTATCCGCGCCCACAATCGTTATAAAAAAGACAATTTTTACATTTTTGAATAGTACAAAAGACGATTTAATCATATACACATTAAAAATAACAAATTGATCCCATACAATAATTTTAAAAGACAAATTAATTCTACAACAGAAAAGGTTGGATATTTTCAAAATGAAGCCAAAGTTAAGAAATTAAAATTTAGAAATAATAGAACCGAAATTGCAAATAGATAAAATAGATGGGCTAAAATGAAATTAAAGCCTACATTACTGGAATGGGTACAAATGAGTTAACATGGTACCTGATGTAGCAGAAAAGATCCCATTGGCGGAGACGAGTAGAAAGCAAGTTTTTATTTAATCCACGCGTTATGCCAGCTGTTAAGTACGTGGAATCCGTGATTGCGTTCAGAGTGGGCCATGTGGGACCCATTTATTTCCCTCACTCTTCTTTGCTCCACTACACACACTTCCTTCCCCTAAACAAAGACCAATTTAATTGTTTTGCATAAACAAAAAGTACCAATTTAATTTTTATTTACCTCCTATTATAGGAGAGACTTTGGCTGTATAACTAAGAGAGAAAAAAATTATTTTAAGTGTCTTATCAAATATTAATGTATTACTCTTTATCATAAATGTAAAGTAGAAATTAAATTGAGAAGTGAAATGAGTCAATTTTTTAGACAATATTTTTTTTACAAATAACTCACTTATTATAAAATAAAAAATAATGAAATATTGTTATTTATGTATTTCTCTTTTCTCTTTCCTCTCAAAAAAATGTATTTTTAACTAACTAATTGAGTTTAAGTAGCAAATACATTTATTAAAGACAAATTGTTTAGAATAATATGAATTCGATTTTTTAGTAAAACAATCATTAACCAGGCTTCAGACTTTAGACTTTAGTTACTCCCTCCGTTTTTAATTATAAGTAAAATTTATTTTTTAGGTTCGTTCAATTAATAATGTATGTGGTTTGTAATATGGACCACATACATTATTAACTGAATGAACTTAAAAAATTAAATTTACTTATATTTAGTAACGGAGGGAGGGAGTACCTCTCAACCAAACTTTGAATTATTAAAACTCATTTTTTTTAAGAATCAAAGTTAAGACAAATAAAATGTATGTTTCCCTTTCATATTTTTGGAAATGAGAAGGTGGATGAACTATCACTTATCTGTCATGCTGGCCAGTAGTACCCACACTTCCGTTACTTGTCAGCATTCCCATTCAATAATACTAGCATTAGGTTTTTTCTAGTATGAAAAGTTAGTTAATTTTAATTTGTTTTTTTCCATATGAAAATTATAGTTCCAATAAAAAAAATATGGGTTAACTCGATTGACATGCTACCATCTTAATATATGCATGTTTTGGATTCTTCTTCCACACTCCTGCTTGCTGATGAAGATCCCTCTTTTATCACCATTCACCAATAGTATAGTTGACCAACATCCTATATATTCTTAGTTATTTTGTCAAGCTAACTTGGTAAAAGATAATGCATAATATATATAGAGGTCTCAGTTCAAACTTCGAACATTACATTTATTCACCACTTTTAAAGTGAATTTCTTTATTTGTTAGGCTACTTGATAAAAAAATAATAATACTTATATGTTACATCATACACACTTGCAAAGACCAATCGTTTAAAATTTGTGAGCCTAAATGAAAAATAAATTTTTTCTAAGAATTTTAACCCTACTGCATGTCCGAACTCGTGTTTGAATCTAAGATTATGATTAAATTATAAGAATCTCATCTAAATCTAAATGTTCTTGAATAAATTAAAATAATAAATAATATGAACTAAATAGATATTTGAAGTGAAACATACAAACTCTCAATCTAAAAAAAACAAATAAACTCTCGGTCATAAAAATAAGTAAAAGTAAGATGTATATTTGATTGAAATTTGGACAAAAATGTGACGATCAGAAACTACTGCCCTTAAGAGCATAAATATCGGCAACCTTTTTGAGTGGCTTTGTTGAAATTGCATGACACTTTATTAGAATTTCCCATTCTTCAACAAGTGCCGTGGTACTGCATTACCACCTTGCTTTGCTACTTTTCTCATGTAAAAAGTAATATAAAATTAGAATGTGACTTCAAACTATAAATTTGAGGGATATTATGTGATTAAGTAAGACCCAATTTAAAGTTTTAAATGAGTAGCATAGATATTTAGAAAATGTAGTTGAATAGTTTAAATAATTAAAAGATATGAAATAATATTTATATATTGTGTGAGGTCCATTTATACAATCAATGTGGGTGATATAGATGTGGATGCTCTAATAGTACTATGCTGTTCTTTAAAAAAAAATAGTACTCTGCAGTTCTATTAACCGATTCTTTAATGCAGTTCAGTTTAATTTGACTATATTAGTGCTACATTTATTGATCTATACGCGTTCCATCCTCAAAGCAAAACTTTTTCACATTAAAAAAATGTGTTAATTTCAGATTTCAGAAATTAGCCTGTAGAACTAGAAAATGTCTCTTGTAGAAAGAAAAAACACTAGGAAGTGTATTTTGAAATTGAAAATACGTGTGTTAGAAAAGGTTAAATAATTTCTTTGCGCAACACCACATTTCTTTTTTATCAAAGAGGAAGATAATTATAATACTGAATACATGTTTACTGAATTTTTTTTAATGGCAAAATATTATATATATGGGATTAGATTTCAAGTATTACACCAAAAAGAAAAAGAAAAATACTAAAATACTCAACAAAAAATCAACAACACCATCAATTTTCCATCGCCACTAACAGAGTTCAATAAAGCAGCCGACAATGATTTGTTGCTTCAAACAATTAGATTTGACCACCACTAAACTTCCGGTATGTCGGAGGAGACACCAAAAAAGCCTAAAACTACCTGAGTCAAAAAACTGGCTCCCGATCTCGAATCAAAAGTGATCGGCCCACCAGACTCCCGACATAAATCATTAAGGCACCCCTCAACTCATGAACCACTAGAGCAGACACCTTAACCTGTCAAAAAACGCGACCCACCATTATCCAGATGCCAAATTCGTAAGACAAAGAAAAGGTGGAGAAACAACACAAATCGAACCAGCTCAAACATAAACAAACCAAAACAAGCCACAAAATCAACATGCACCATCAAAGACAGCAGCACGACAACACCACTCCCTAAAAAAAAAAAACCAGAACATCTAGAGAAAACACCATAACCACCACAAGCACCGCCACAAACACCGTTTCAGCGCCACCCTCTGGACCACCTGAAAAACACCACGAAGCACCCAACAACACCACCAAAAAACCAGACGTGAACAACCAAAGCACAACAGACTCGTACCAACAACAAGCTGCATATTGTATCGTCTTTCGTCGTGGAGGAGAAAAACCTCCAACCATTCAAAGACTGGATCCACTACAACTGCACGAGTCTTTGTAGACCTAAAGACCGTCGTCGCCCAAAAACCGATGACGATGGGGAAGTTGGGAAAGCGCACAGAAGCTTGAACGACCAGAAGGAAGGAACAATAACCAAAACCAGCACGAAGGTAACCAACACAAGCCCCTGTCCACGAATGAAACACGGAACAAAAACACAAGATCCAAACAAAACGAACAACATGACAACGGCGACCAACCCCCCACAAACACCACCAGCGACCCAACCACAACAAACCACCAACAGTGCGAGAAGCAACTGCAGCAGGAACAGTCCTGTAGCTACAATTAGCAACTACTACCGTCAACACGGAGCATTTATGCATGTAACCCTTTCAAGCAACATCAGACAAAAGTCTTATTGAATCAAGATCTTGCATAAGAAAAAAACACACACGAGGACCAGAGAACACCACCACCCATCAACAACTTCCCAAAAATAAACATCAACAAAAAAGAAAACAAAAAGTAACACAAAACACAAACAACAACACAACAACTAAAACGAACAGCCGGCGAAACAAACGAACCCCCGTGAAACCAACGAACCATCCCTTTTAGAACCTGAACTACCGGATCCGGAAGAAGGAGATGGGGTACAGTAGCGCCAACGGATTCAAGATACCACCGGCTGAGGAAGAACGATGGTGCTAAAACATAGCCACCTGCGACGGTGAAAGGCCACCGGAAGACAAAACTTCAAATAAATTTTAAATACTTTGTAATCAAAACTTCTAATAAACCATCCAATTTTTTTTTATGGTCAAGTTTTAGGGTAAAGGGGACTATCATTCAGAATTACAATTACAAGTAAAGGTAAATAAATTATGACAAAGTCCTCGTGAGTTTAACTCACTTGGTAAGGGACAATGCATATTTATGCAGGGGTTGGGGTTCGAACCCCAGACACCCCACATATTCACCTTTAAAGTGAATTTCTCTAGCCGTTACGGTACTTGACGGAAAAATAAATTATGACAAAAATTATTTTGGTTAGAGTTCAAATTGAAATACTTTAATTGATTTGACATTAACTCATACTATTCATTAACTATTTTGCATTTGATGCTTAAAATATATATAAACTATTTTGCTTTCTTATCTATTTCCCATTGTAAAAAAAGTAGTCATGAAAGGGTGAATTTGTTAACTATAAAATAATCTCATTCTAGAAGTAGAAATCAAGTTACAACTTTAATCTTTTTCTATTTAAATATTTTGATGTGCATTATTATCATTTTAAATAAGAAAAAAAAATACAACTAAAATTAACCAATGGCTCATGTGAAACTTGTAGGATAAGATCAAAGAAGAATATAACTTTTCTTTTTTTTCCTTTTCTCTCACTTATTTTGGAGTGAATAACTTGGGCATCAATTATACTCAAATCAATGAAATGAGATCTTTTTATATATAAGAAACAAAAAAACAAAGTCTAGTGAGAGAAACACTAACAAATGAGTTTTGTGTCTTTCTTTTTCTCTTAACACAATTCATTGTTACTGAGCTTAGAAGCTACCTAAGTAGAGAGAGAGAATCTGAAAACAGAGTGTTTTCACTGATATTCTCTGCATCTTCATTCTATGAACAATATTCAATATTTTAATTTTCTGGGCTATCTTCAAAATTGAATCTTTTTATCTCTGATTCATTGGATTATCATAAACATGGCAAAACCAGGGGTGTTAGATTCTGATCCAGAAGTGATGGTGAAGAAAGCCTTAGAGTTGAAGAAGGAGTTGAAGAGGCTTGTTAAGTCCATTGTTGATGATGAAGATATAAGCATTGAAGCAATTGATAAAGCTAAAGAAACTCTTTGTGTTCTTAAAGATTTGAAGCTAAGAAAGAAATCTCAATCTTCAATGTCTTTTAAGATAAACAAGAATGTTACTTTCCCAGATGAATTCAAATGTCCACTTTCCAAGGAATTTATGAGAGATCCTGTCATTGTTGCTTCTGGTCAGGTTAGTGTCAGAAATTTTGTGTGTTAGCAGTAATTTTAATTTAATTTTTCTGTTTTCTTAGTTATTATTATTACTGAGAAAATGTTGGAAACATAAGGGAAAAAAATATTTCATTAAAATTGGCATGTTATTTGTTTGACTTTGTATGTAAATATCTAGGAACTGTTATGAAAAAGTTAATGAATTATCATACATTAAGAAAAATGGGATAAAATGTTCCTAACAGAAATGGATTTTGCTAGTTATTTTGATTTTGATTAAATTAAATTTAACTAAAGGGAAGATATAAGATATTGATTCTGGTTTTGGCTTTTTGTCTATCTCTTTTGCTGGAATTTTGGTACTTTATTCTATGTTTGGTGACCATAAAGGTGTGGTGAAGATAGAAAAGGAATATATTCAGTTCTTTCTTCATTCAGAACCTTAGAAATGTATATTTCTATACACTGATGATAATTATATAGTTTTATTAATTTAAAAAAAATGTGTATATGATGATAAGTCATTTCATTATTTGGAATTGCAGTTTTCTCTTTACCTTGTTGTTTTCTTTCAATCCAAAATAGATTTTTTTTCCTTACTGTTTTTGTTGTTTGATGCTATTTTCAGTCTGAAGTTATATTTGTTTTGTGTTCACTTTATCTACTATGTTAGCTTTTCTGAATTTATAGATATAATGTGTGTGTAGATGGAAAGAGAAAGAGTGGGAAATAAAAAATGTACAAAATATTCTTTGTTCTTGAGACACTCTTGAGTGAGTAGTGGTGGTGATTGTTTCGTTGTGTAAAACTTTTGACTGATTTTCTCAAAAGGGAATATTTAAATTTTATTGTTCTTACTTTTTTCCTTTTTCCCAATTTTAACATTGATGCCTTCCCCACCAAAACTACCTTTTCTTTTCTCTGTCTCACTCTTTTTTTCTCAGCATTGATGCTTCAAGATTTATGTTTATTCAATCAATAATGACTTGAAACAAATTGGAGATTTTTCCGGTCTAATAGTAAATTTATATTGTTTACCTTTTATGGTTAATACATGATATTTTAAGGAGTGGTTGAGTATAAATGGTTACCTGGGCTTCGGATAATAACAAATTGTTTGGGATAACTCGGGTTTGAATCTTGATTGGAATAATTCTTGGTCAGACTATAGTTACTTGCCGATCAAACTTTGGATTACCAGGGTCCGTTTCCCCTGGAAACTTGATGGTTAAGTAAAAGAAAAATACATGACATTTTTGTTGGTTTAAATTTTGCAGACATATGATAGACCTTTCATTCAAAGATGGTTCAATGCTGGAAATAGGACATGTCCTCAAACTCATCAAGTTCTCTCACACACTCTGCTTACTCCAAATCACCTTATAAGAGAAATGATAGAAAAATGGTCTAAAAATCAAGGACTTGAATTGTGCAATGCTATGAGTTACATCAGTGATGAAGGTGCTAAAGAAGCTGATCAGAATCACTTTTTATGTTTGCTTGAGAAAATGTCTTCAACACTTTGTGATCAGAAAGAAGCTGCAAAACAACTTAGATTGTTGACAAAGAAGCATCCTTGTTTTCGAGCACTTTTTTGCGATTTTGAACATGCAATTCCTCAATTGCTTAAGCCAATTTGTGAAGCAGATAGTATTAACCATGAACTTCAAGAAGATGTGATAACAACTCTCCTCAATATCTCGATTCATGACAACAACAAGAAACAAGTAGCTGAAATTCCAATGGTAATTCCAATCCTCATGAAGGCATTGGGATGTGGAACAATCGAAACACGAGCCAACGCTGCAGCAACCCTTTTCACGTTATCAGCACTAGACTCAAACAAAGAACTTATAGGAAAATCCAACGCCTTAAAACCGCTTATCGACCTATTGGAAGAAGGTAATCCCTTAGCTATGAAGGATGTTGCTTCAGCAATATTCACTTTATGTATGATGCATGACAACAAAGCAATAGCAGTGAAAGACGGTGCGGTTAGAGTGATTATGGCAAAGATGAAAAACCGAGTTCATGTCGACGAATCACTAGCTATCCTTGCCCTACTTTCGACTCATCAGAAGGCTGTCCTTGAAATGGCAGACCTTGGAGCTGTTCCTTGTTTGCTAAGCATTATACGAGAGAGCTCGTGCGAACGCAACAAGGAGAACTGTGTCGCAATCCTTCAAACTATATGTCTTTATGATAGATCCAAGTTGAGGGAAATAAAGGAAGAGGAGAACAGTCACAGAACAATTTCTGAACTTGCAAAAAGTGGAACTTCAAGGGCTAAGAGAAAAGCTAGTGGAATTCTTGAGAGATTGCATAGGGTTGTTAATATCACACACACTGCATAATAATGTCCTTGAATCCCAGACTCTCTTTCAAGGTATATTATTCAGTTGTGTACCTTCAAGTTATTGAAGGTAAAAAACTATAAGAAACTTATGCTTCATAAAACCAATTGTGTACATTCTTTTCTCTCAATGAAGTTATTTTCATGTTAATTAGTCAAGTTCCTGAATAAAGTGAAGCTATGTGCTCTTTGTTCAAAAAATTCTACAAAGTTCTTCGTGTATATATATATTAAATATTTCATTTACATTTATGCCATCCCCGCTTTTACTTTCTTTATGTAATGGACAGAAATATTCATATAGAAAATAAACAAGTTTAGTGAAAAACTTGTAGTTCCAACCTCTTGAATTAATCAAATTTTGAATTTCAACTTGAAGCTCTTCATTCACTTTAATTAATTTCAACTTATCTTCTTTCAGCACATTGCATCTTTTTTACAATTTGTGACTTTTGCTTCTTAAAACTTCATACTTTTTGAATAGAGTAGAGGTGTCTGTAAGTAGTTTTTCATTAGCTGGTTCTAAATCAAAGGGACAGTTAGAAAATACATTATCGTCTTCTGAACATGATTCATCGTCTGTTTCTACATCTGCCACCAAGTAGAGGTTAGCTTCCTCTTCATCTTCTTTTTCAGAAGATGAAAGATCAAGGTCCTCCTGTTAGAGCAGCAACTAGTAACAGAAGATTAAAGAAAACACAAATTGCAAATAATACGCTAGCTCAGCTCGCCTGACCGCCCCTCTTATGTGTTTATATGTGAACCATACTCAACATCTCCCATGTTATCACGATACCTTTCTTCTTTCTCTTTGATGGTACCTATGCGCCTCTCTAACTAAACTAACTTGCACAAGCCTTAATCACAATCCATGCCAAATGAATCGTTTCATAAATTCATTAGTGACAATTGACAAAGCTCTGATTCAAGACTTTTTAACACTACCACACACCTATTATATGAATGAATATATGTCGAAAACATCACAACCAATGCAATGATATTTCCAATTTGAAAGCACAAGCTATGGAGTATAACAAAAATTGCTCTCTTACTAAACCACCATTGTTCAATGGTGAGGACTATGCTTATAGGAAGATCATAATTATGAAGTTGTTCATAGAGGAAAACTGCATTGATCTATGAGAAGTAATTGAAAATGAAGACTTTACACCGATAGAGAGTATGTGACTATTCCGTGAGAAAACTAAATAGTTGCACATAAAAGTAAAATGGAACTAAACTCTAAAGTCAAACTTTATTTGATGTGCACTATCTAAATTTGAGTTTGAAAAAGTGCATAGTTATACAATTGCCAAAGATATCTTGAACACTGTAAATTGCTCATCAAGGAGCAAATCATGGAAAGGAATCAAAAGGCAACATTCTAGATCATCAACATTAACTATATAGAAAATAAGTGACCATAACTTTCTCTATCAAATTTTGATAGTTTTCAAACAATTATCAATGGCCAAGTCATTGGGAATAATCATGTTTGAAAAATCTT
>Ga0209282_1001581_pt1 | contig 12577 bp, 9 predicted proteins | sample Mtrugardesep15_FD_187529 | JGI IMG/M metagenome (GOLD analysis project Ga0209282, IMG submission 187529) | Root nodule microbial communities of legume samples collected from California, USA - M. trunc garden sep15 (SPAdes) (version 2) | ecosystem: Host-associated > Plants > Roots > Nodule...
CTGGGCTGAAAAGCTTCTCACAAGATTATGATGCCAAGTATTCAAGATCGGGTGAAACAGATGAGAACCCATGAGATGCTCCATGTTTTGTGTTGCTGGTGAGGATGGCTGACGATGGGGCTTTGTACGGACCCAGGGGTCTTAACATTTATTGTTGCTACAACATACCGGACCTAATACTTTTCTGTAGTGCCTTGAAATTTTCTCATCAAAATTAATTCTAACGGATGTGAGGTGCCATTTTTGTACTAGATAACGACCAAGACTAAATCAAAGTCACTCTGTTAAACTCAAGTTTTAAACATAACCAAGAAAATATGGCTACTAATTCTGTTGGTATAAGCCAAAGTTATAGATCTTATAACAATAACACACCAGCACACATGATTTTCTTGCTATTCTGGTAACAAGGAGTTTTCTTCTTTGAACATTGCACAAACATGAAGAAGAGACACCATCTTTAATTTCTCTACAGGTCTTTATCTTTAACTACAAAAATAACAGTCATAATCATTCAAATAATTACCATATCAAATGCACAATTGCTCTAAAACAAATAAAAGTAACTAGCTCCTTGCTAGACTACGTGCTTGTTTGGTTCAACTTATTTTTAGTCCAGAAGCAATTCTAGAGTTTCAGAATTGAAAAAGACAATTTTTCACATGTTTGTTTTAGCTTTACAAAAACAATTCTCTTCTTCAAAAGCAATTCTGGCTGAAGCTTCAATTCCTAGCTTTTGAGTTAACTAGAATCAATTCTCCATTAAATTTTCTATTTTAATTATTACAACTCATTATTTTCCTTTATTGTTCTTTATCAATTCTCCTTCTTTTTGGTTTGTATTTTATTTGATGAACTAAATTTAATAAAAAAAATTAACGAACCTAATTAGCCCAAAAAAATATTTTTGGTCAAGGGTTATCAAGTTTTAGATTTTTTCTTTACGGTTTTCGTTCAAATTTACTGTATTTTTTCTTTTACGCTATATTTATCATTTTTGGTAACCAACTCTATTATTATTATTTAATAACTCAAATATATTTTATAAAAAAATATAAAATACATAGAACAAATATTTTTAAATTAATATATAGAAAAAATTTCTTTATTTAAATTAAATAATATATCTACATTTAGTATTGATCTACAAATACATTCAACTATGTCCATTTATTTATCTCTATTTAGCTATGTCAATTTTAGTAATTATATATTCAAAAGTAATTTTGATGAAAACTATCCAAACAACATTCATTCTGTTTAATCAATTCTACATTGTTGTATCCAAACATAAATCAATTCTCTCAAAATCAATTCTGTCAGAATCAATTCTATAAAAATCAATTCTACCATAATCAATTCTATCGAAAGCTAAACCAAACAAATGTTACATCTACCTCTTGTTTATAACATACTCCTTCAGTGATATATCAATGCCTTCGCCCTTCGGTGACACAGGCAGCTTTGCCTACAAGTCAGAAGATAGGAACATGTCCATTGATGTTCGCTACATCTTCCCATGCTGCTTTATTTATAGCTTGATATCAAGCATACATGATACTACCTTTTTAAACCTCTCCCTTCCCTTCCATTAAAATTCTTTTTTAATAGTAAAGGCCATTATTTGCTTGCAATAAATCTTGTTTAATAGTAAAGGCCATTATTTATTTAAACTTTCAATAAAAGTAAAAACATTAGAAAAAATGTTACTTATTATTTTAGTTGTGTGAATAAAATCATCATATTATTGTTAGTTTGGTTACACAATTTTTTTTATTAGGGGAGACACACCACCAAGCAAGGTCAAGAAAGTCACAATTGTCCAAGCAAAAAGTTTAATTTAATCATATGTACAAACCACAATTAGATTGATACAAAAAATTTATGATATTAATAATTTTTTTATAGGAAATTTTCATAATTGCTTCTTAACCAGTGTTAACATTTCCTATTTTCATTATTCTTTTTAAGAGATTTTTATTATATTTTTTGAGAATTAATGGAATGATAATTATATGACGCAGTTACGTCTTATAATAGAAATTAAATGAACTTTTCATAAAAAAATTCATAACGTAAGGACATCTTTTTCACTCATCTAAATCTAATTATGAAATACTCCCTAGACTAGATATGAATGAGATATTTTTAATGGAACAAAGATCACCTATAGTGTTAGAAAAGAGAGATATTTAGTTTAAAATAAAAATATAATAAGTGACGGGAAAAGACACAAAAAATAGTGTAAGAAAAACGGTGTTGTTTGGGACACCGGTTTAGCTAAATTGGGGATAGTTGTTAATTTGTCATTTTCGGCTTCACCAACATAAAATCTAATCAAGTCCACGGTCAGTATTTTCTGCTATAGTTCTATTCCGTGGTTTTTTATTAACCTTAAACCTTTTCATTATATCATATTATATACTTCGTTTTTTCATTCTTGAAATTCTGCGTCATCTAACTCTAATGGCACTCTCTGCAACATTTATCACTTCTTCACCTTCAAGTTCTAGCCTTTACACCAAATTTCGCAAACCCTTTTTCTCTCACTCTGTTTATCTTCTTAAACCGTTAAAGATCCGGGCTTCAACTACCCTTGATTATTCCAATGTCTCTTCCAGCAACAAATCCTCCCCACTGAAGGTCAGAATAACTATCCTCTCTAACATTTATTTATTGGTTTTGTTTCCTTTAATTGCGTATAAATTGTTGTCATTTTACTTGATTTTTTTTTTTTTAAAAGCAAGTGTCTTTTATTTGATTATTTATGATTTAGAGTTGGATGCCCATTTGATCATGAAACAAACTTTTTGAATCTGGTTGTTTTAGAGTCTGAAGTGAGTTATGACGGTTAATCAACGAATTAGTGATCAAATATTACATGTGTATCTAATTGTTGGTGTGTTGTGTTATGAATCCATAGATCAAAAGGAGGAAGATCATAAACATGGAAAATATAGATTGCATGTTGAAAAACATATTGAAATAATTGAAAAGAATGTGAAAAACGAGAATTCGGATTCCCTGTTGTCATGATTTTCACGCATTCACTCGTGCATCAATCGTGGTCCTTTGAGAATGATTAGGCCAACGAATTTTATGGTGTACAGATGATTAGGAGGGAAACATGACTGGGTTTTCCCACTTGTGGGATTGAGAGACGGGGCTTTCACTGTGGGACAGCCAACCCTCAAAGCTGCTTCAAGCAAAATGGTCAAACATTAGAAAACGTTATCTGACAATCGACATGCTTTTATATCATTTGCGTTTAACACTTTTGGTTTCCTAGCACTAGAGGTTGTGAATCTTCTGCAGCGAGTTCAAAGACTCACGCATAACAATGTTGTGTCTCCTAGGTCTATGGATACCGTTTTCAGAGGATTGATTTTGCCATCTAGAAAGAGTTAGCGGCGGAGCTTGTTGCCCTCGCCTTTCATTCCTGTGTAAATTTTCTTTATATATAATATATGCCAAATAAAAAGAGTTTAAGACTAACTAGTAATTACTGTACTTGTTAACAACTCCTATCTAACTCCTAAAGGAGTTGCGACTAACTCAACTAACCAATTAACTAATCTTATATTTATAATATGTTGAAATAACAACTTTTGATTTACTCACTTTGATTTATATTTTATACTCAATTTAAAGAGGCCAGATCCGATTTTTTTACCATATTTTGGCTCAGGCATAATTCTGTTTTTTTTTTTCCTTTCATTTTCCATCAGACTAGCAACTGGCAGTGGAAATTCAAGGACAATTTAATAAATATTTATTATGAGGAACATGTGAAGGAGAGTTCGGAGCCTTCCCAAAATATCTTGATGATGCCAACCATTTCTGATGTGAGCACGGTTGAGGAGTGGAGATTAGTTGCTGAAGACATTGCTCAACGTAATGGCAGTGTCAATTACCGCACTACTATTGTTGATTGGCCTGGTCTAGGTTATTCTGATCGACCGAAGATTGATTACAATGCTGACGTCTTGGAAAAATTTCTGGTTGATTTCATCAATTCACCCGATGGTCCAGTAAAACAACCAGGTACTGATAGTAGTGGAGGACTTTATTTGTTGTAATAGTGTCGTTGTGCTAAATTATAGTTTTGAAACATCATTTTAGATCGGTAAAGTTCGGTTGCAGTTGTCATTCATATTTTTTTAAGAAAACTTGCATACAGTTAATTCCTCCTTTTAATTATTTTGGGTAGTTTCTATTTGTATATATGTTTCTATGTGTTTTTCAGTTGAGAAGTTTATGGACTAAAAAATCTATTTACTTACTAAATTGGATTATATATTTGAGAAATATTACTAAGTCTTTTATGTAGCTTTTGGAACTTGGAAGCTACAATTCCTTATGTGCATGGCAGGGTTTTAGGGCTTTTGGTTTATTTTCTTTAGTGATTGGTGGGCATTAGGAATCTGGAATAGAGTGTACTTGTTTCATTGTTGCTGGTACTTGGAAAATAAGATCTACAGTTAATTATTGTTGGTTCAACTGCATTTAAACCAGTAATCCGTGAATCACTGTTTTCACCGATTCAATGAGCCGCCGATCTAGTTTGCAAATCATGGCTTAAATTTAACAAGTAGATATACTCTATTGTACCATGTTTCTTCTGTTATCTGATGAAATATTTGCATCTATCACGATCTCTCCTGTGAATTGTGGGGTCAAAGTATGTTGTGTTTATCTAATGATTGTCTGATGTTTGGATATTTTTTGAAATGAATATTTGTTTCCATGATTAGTTGAATATGTCACAAGTCTTTGTATTGATTAGTCTTTGTGACTAACATTGTTGGTGTTAAACTAGACAACGATTTGGTGATTTTTGGTGGAGGGCATGCTGCTTCAATTGTAGTCCGTGCTGCGAAAAAGGGTCTGGTGAAGCCCAAAGCTATAGCTGCTGTTGCACCCACTTGGTCTGGTCCCCTTCCTATCGTATTTGGCCGAGATTCCAGCATGGAAACAAGGTACTATATTGCTCCCCTTTTCAACGACCATTTTTTTCCTTGCTGATTGATCACTGTAGCATTGATTTCTAGTTTCTATTAGATGGGAATCTAAAAAAGGGGGATTAACTTTCTTAACTATAGTTGTCTACATAACTTTCTATTCTTGTTGACATTTAAATGCTCGGTGATGTTTGATTCTCATGAGTTATCTTTGAAAGAGTGATGTCTATGTCACAAACAACCTGATAGGTGATAACTTGTTTTTATTATTTTCCCTTCCCTATGAACTTGACAGGTATGGTCTTCTGAGAGGCACCTTAAAGGCGCCTGCAGTTGGGTGGATGGTGTATAACATGCTTGTGAGCAATGAGAATGCAATCCAATCGCAGTACAAATCACATGTATATGCCAACCCTGATAACGTGACACCAGCCATTGTCGAAAGCAGATATGCATTGACAAAACGACAAGGAGCACGTTACTTGCCTGCAGCTTTCTTGACTGGACTCCTAGACCCTGTAACATCCCGCGAGGAGTTCCTTCAACTCTTTGCAGATTTGGAGGGAAAAATACCAGTATTTGTTGTATCAACTAAAGGGTCTCCTAAAAGGTCTAAGGCTGAGATGGAAGCTCTTAACGGAGCCAAAGGAGTGAGCAAGTTTGTGGAAGTGCCTGGTGCTCTTCTTCCACAAGAGGAGTATCCTGCTTTAGTCGCGGAAGAGCTTTATCAATTCTTGCAACAGTATTTTGGCCCTGTCGCTTAAAAGTTGGCACATGATACTTGTGTATGTTGGTGAAGCATGCACAGGCAATAATATTAGTGGATTGAAGAAAGATAGTAATGGGACCAAGGGTATACATATTTATGTAATGTGGTCTATTTGATTTTCATAGAAACTTAATGAGTTTTATACACACTTGCCAAATCATTTCCCACTGGACTGATGACTTGAACATAACTTCCCAGTGAAAGATAGAACGTTTCATTTGAGAAAATTGTTTCCCCATATGAATCAAATGTTTTCGACCTTGATTTGTTTTTCGGTTGTGACAATTTTTAAGACAACTTTCTCTCTCTCAATTTCAATAGAATACATCTTTTAGAAATTGTGACAATTTTAAAAAAAAAATTTTACCATGAAAAATCCCAAGGATTCAACAATATATATATTCAGAAATAGTAGAAGATTTTACAGATTATGAGATTGTTACCGATAATGAAGATCCAATATTTTTTAGAAATAGTACAAGACTCCATAGTTTTCGAAGGTAAAATACGAAAGTATTTTAAGTTTTTAACAAAATCAACGGAAGTTATGAAATATTTTAATCCTTATGAAATTGCCAATGTAACTTTAATTTGAGACAGAGTTAGTATAATGTCCCTAGTTTATATTTGGGACTTGGGAGAGGACTAAGTCTATATTTTTAAAAAATATTTTATAATGTCCCTAGTTTAGAAGAGAAAAGTAATCCATCCCCTACATTCCCTTCCAAATTCCTCCATCCACAATCCACAAAATACATACCATAATTTTCTTATAAGTCTTGCTAACGAGTGTCTTTAACACATTTATTAAAATGTTTTTATGACATTTGTTAAGAAAGTCAAAAGTAGTATGTTTGCATTGAAAATTACAACTTTAAAACGTTAAATTCATCACTTTTCACCACTTTCCAACATAATAGTATATTTCTATTTATTTTGTTCAAAAAAATAATATATTTCTATTTTTGTTTCCACCAATGTCTAATTTATAATTTGCTGGTTGACATACTTATTGATGTTCTGACTCTTCTTCCTCTCTCTTGAACTCATCAATCTTCACTGATCATTTGATTCAACTCTTCTCTCCTTCCCTCTCACTCACATATCCGTGATTGGTAACAAGAAACATGATGAGGAAGGTATGTACTGAATAATCCAATAAGTGTGAATTTTTATTTTTCTTGACAAACGAGTCTAAATGATTTCTATGCCTTTGGAAGTAACTTCTCTAATTGGTTAGTTCAATTCAAAGTCCTACTGTATTAGTACTATGTCAAGGTGAATGAGCTATAAAGTGCATAATTTGTTGAGTGAATGTTTCTTAAGCCTAATCTTGCAGAATATAGTTGAGTGCATGTGCTGCTCTTTGTATTTTTAGCCGTGGCCTAATTTTTTGTGTCTACATAGTGATTGGGTTTGCATAATGTGAAGGATGGGGGATTGTAAGTGCTTGGAATAAGAAGATCAGTATGAGTAAAGTTTGAATTTGCTGGTAGTTAGCTGCTCAAGTTTGCAAAAATTATTAGTTTTTAAAGGGAGTTAAATTTGGTTTGCCGTACAATGGAAAATTGAGGAGTGGCTTGGCGGTTTCTTGTCTTTGAGTATGCATTTAAAATGCAGACGATATATTTGTTTTTTGGAAAATGCTAACGGACACTGGCTAGGGATATGAAAAAAAAAATATATAATAGTTAATGCATTGAAATTGTGTAATTAATTGATAATAATGTCAAAAACAATTACCTTTTATGGTAATAAATCTCTGTTATGGTATGCTTAACCAGTGCCCCAAGGGCACCGGTTAGCAAGACCTTTGTTTTCTTAATGACAAATGTTAGTAATTAATGTTAGATTAGTTTTGCTCATTCGTCTATATTTGAACCAATAACTCCAACTTCTTATCTCTTAACTCAAATTAATTAAACTACCTAACTCCAAATGACAGACAACGAAAGGGAATATTCTGATCATATTATGTCTTATTTCAACAATCTCATGTATTCCAACTTTTGATGTACTTCTATTATGTTTATGATAAAGATTGTTAATTTGCATGATAGCAGTGATGAATGTCATTATTAGAAATTCGGCGGATGATTAAGATGAAGAGATTGAAAATGTCATGTCTCTTTATATTTAATTTTGAATATGATAGTTTCTTGAAGCCAAAACCTCAAGATTGAGTGGACATGAATGGGTAGTTGAAGTATTAAATTGTCATCCAAGAAATTGTTCTGAAACATTTCGCATGACATCGTCTTAATTTAACTTATGCAAGCTCTTAAAAGAAAGGGTAAAAGAAAAATTAAAGACACTAGGTTCTTGAGTTGTCAAGAACAATTTGCCATATTCTGTGTTTGTAGACAACACGGGCTACATTTGCAACTGATAGATTGTTTTCAACATTCATTGGACACAGCTCTCAACAACATTTCAAGAGAGTCCTAAAAGGCATTTGCTCTCTTTCAAAAGATTCTTTTGTTCCTTATCCTTTGAGACGAATTCAAACATGCTTGCCATCATGCCATTGAATTCACATATTAATTATAGATTAAACCATTAAATTAAGGTTTTTTCTAAACTACCTTTAAAGAATGGTGGATAATTTACCCACCAACCAAGAAAAATGAGAAATTTATTGGTGGGTCAAGATATTTCATAGATACCACTTAAAAATATACTTACGTGGTTAATGTTTATTGTTTGAGGTAAATTATCCACCATTCTTGCATGAGTACCCTGATTGTCGCTTTAAATTATTTTTTGTTAAAAGTTTTTCAATTAGATCTCTTATTAATTGCCAAAAATATAAAAACAATGAACTAATTGAAAAACTTTAAAAAAGAATGACTAATTTAAAATATTAACAAAGTAAAAGACTAATTTGTGAATGGTTTTATCATGACCAATTATTTAAAGTTTTACTCATTAATTATTTATTCACATCTTACGAATTGAATTTACGCATTCAACCTAAATTCACATATGTTACTAGGTGATGTACGTCAATGCATATACTTGTAGGCAAATTCAGTTCACGTATCCCTCTCACTTCGAAAAAATGAAACGCAAAATTCTTGTAAAATACATGAAATACAAACATAATGCACGACAAAATGAGAGTGAATTAGAAAAATATAAGAGGAAGAGGAAGAGAAAGACAAAGGAAGAAGAAAAAAAAAACAGAGGAATAGAGAAAAAAATGAAGAGATAGTAATCGTTGAAAATTTAATAAGAGTTTAATGACAGTTTTCTTAAATCGGGGCGTAACCGGAAATTCACAATTAGAATAAATCTAAATATATGACACTTTGAAATGTTTAAAATCAACCATATGTTTTTATGGTTTTTCAATATACTATTTTTTGCTGCCTAAGTTTATTATCTATTTATTATTATAGTTTTTAATAATATTTTTGCGATCCCGTTTCTTAATTTCATATAATGGTTTGGTGATTTACATTATTTTCCACCTCATTTTGGTCCTTCAGATATGTTTGTATATCATAGAGAAAAAAAAACATAGGTTTGAAGTTTAAAGTTTTTTTAACAATGGAATATATTAACATCAAAAACGTAATTGCTGCAGCATAAGGTGTGTCAAAACAATCATGGAAAGGAATACAGTCTAGTCAATGTTACAAAACAGTTAGTTGATACCCATACATATGAGCGGGTTCAACCACCAATTATGAGTACCAAAACTAAAAACAACATTACTAGCTTTCAGCCAAGGAATAGAACTTTGTTTATTTCTGAAAACTCTATCATTCCGCTCATTCCACAAAATCCGAACACACAGAAGCCAAATTAGATGAAAAACGAACGCCGTGCTCTCAAACCACCTGCATAATTAATAAATTGCAATAAATGGTCTTTTTTTTTAAGGAAAGATGCTCAACGCATTTCATTAATAATAGTAGTTTCAATACATTGTGGGATATCATAATAAATAATGAGACTAGCTAAGGATGTGGCTTCTCTAGGCAAAGCATGAGCCGCCGCATTCGCTTGTCGCCTAATGAACTCGACCGGGGAGTTTGTAAAGGAGGTGGAAAAAATGTCTCAGCACGCATGAATTATATAACTAAACTCTGTAACATCGATCGTGCGAGAATGGGAAGCATCTCGAGTGATTTTTGAATCAAGCTCAAAGTCCATGTTATCGAAGTGCATATCTTGCATCCATTGAAGAGCATGATACAAACCCAACGCTTCACCTACTGCTACGGGGTAGACTTGATTAAATTGCAACACTTTATCTAGCACAAAGGTTCCAGAATCATCCCGAATACACACACCGATACCGGTCCTTTTGAACTGTTCTGAAAAGGCTGCATCTACATTGCATTTGAACCTCCCATTGCTCGGTGGTGTCCATGACAGCTGAATGGTGTTTGCTGGTCTGTTATAAACTGAGTTTCGCCCCCAACAACACCAAGCCAAGCTCGCACCATCGGCCATAACGCAGCAAAGTAAGGACAAGACAGAAATAGATGATTTAGATCCTCGACATGCCCACACCTATCTATGCATGACCGCGCCTCCACATATAAGACCCCACGACTTGCCAAATTTTGTTTAGTAGGTAACCGGTCCCTCAGCAAACACCAAACAAATATAGAAACTTTCAAAGGTACCTGTTTATGCCAAATCAACTCCATATTTTGATGTAACATGGGTTGTTCCTGCGATGTCAACATGTCATACACACCACAAACCGTATACCCACCAATCTGACCCGGTAACCAAAGCCACCTGTCAGAAGACCTGCAATGTAACTGTAAGTAATAGTTCCCTACACTCCTCTACCAACTCTTCCTCCCAGACCCACACTACTAACTCTTCCTCCCAGACCCACAAGCGGCGATGCCACTGCCCCCAACCTCCAAAACCAACTGGAACATGTTCTTGGCCGTGACAACTTTGTTGACAGCCAACTCAAAAAGCCGTCTAAAACGCACACAAAACCGAACGTTACCACACCAACAATCACGCCAAAAGTCAGTCTCAGCACCGTGGGATTTTTCGGCAATGGCCGAGCCACCTCATTTTCGTTTGTTGCCTAGGTTTGAGCCACCGTTGGATTTTCCGGCAATGGCTCCACCTCATATTCTTCTTCTACAACTTTCCAAAGGTCTAAGGCTTCAAGATATGTTGACATCTTAATAGCCCAAGCATGATAGTTTTCACGATAAAAAATGGGTGGAGTAAGGGAGAAGTTTATTTCTGTTTCCACTTTTTAGGGTGGTTTTTTTATGTACTCAATTCACAGATCCCTTACGAAAATAAGCTTTGCTGCCAATTTGTTGGTTTTAAAGGAATATGAGAGAAAAATATTATGGAAATGATATATTGGAAAACAGAAATATGTTTACAACATCAAGCACACTATTACAAACACTACAATGCTCTATAAATAAATAGAGCCCAACCATAACTTAAAACAAAAAGAAACTCCTTAAAATTATGGTATTTAAAACAAAACATAACTGAAAAACAACTCATTAATGTCTCATAAAAAACTTCATAATATCGTAACTAAAAATACTAAGGAATACTAAGGCAATTTCTACAAATTCTCCACCACCCATCAGATAAGGACAACCGATAAAGGATAAACCCGTCTCAACTATAGAATAAGAACAACCACGTCAATTCATATAACAAAGCAAATATATATCCAAGAGAGAAACTCCCTTAACAAGAGGAAAAGAGGTTGTCCGCCAGATCTATAAACATACCTTTCACTCAAGCAGTGAGACCTAAGTCCCAACTAATACATAACTATAAGTCCCAACTAATACATAACTACGTAGCTCTTATTCCCTACAATCCTTAGGATATATAGGACCAAGGAATAAAATCATTTTCGGGCATAAGGTCTTCAACATTTTTTTATTTTCAACTGTGGGTTCCCAAAAATGTATTTAGTATCCATGAAAGAACACCCTGATAAAAATTATATCTTTGATAAAAATTTGGTTTGAATGTGAGAATCTGTTGTGGTTCCGATAACATATTTTTCAATGTCAACCGGAGATGAATAGATACACTGCTTGAAGAAAAAAAGAGACAAAGAAACAAATTATTTTTTTAATAAAAAAACTTAATTCGTCACTAATTAATTTTTTGTCATAAAATTTATGTTTAAATGCATTTTTTGTTTGTTAAAAAAAATTGCATTTTATCACGCTCACAAAAATGGTCTCTCTTCTTAAGTAATTTTTGTCTGAGCTCATATTTTCTATCCCAAAGTGATAATCGTTTGTCTCAAAAGTGATATTTTCTATTCAAAATCAAAATTGGGACAATATATTTGTCTTTGTTCATTTAGGGAGGGTGGTGACGAAAAATTAGTGTGCTCAAAATCAAGTTTATCTCTAGAAGTTTGCTGTAAATTAATTTTTCAATCCTTCCCTAAATCCTTAATTAATCATAAGGCACTATTTTACTTAAATAACTAACTGCCTTATTGTCTTTCAGACCACAACGATGATCAATCACACATCAAAAGGTCATAGTTTAATTATTTCGAAAACAATTGTTTTGATGCATAGCCAATAGTTAGCAGCTAAAAGTAGTACTCTAGTTATAAGGACGTCCTTAACTAATGTGAGAAAAATTCTAATAATTCTAAGCCACTCCTAAGTTGACGTTAACTTAGCAGTTAATATGAGGAAGTATTTTATTGCTAGTAGTAGGAGTATGTTTGCTTTTTATGATGACAGTATTGATTAATCAGTTAAGGAAAATGACAAGAAAATGGCACTCTATGTTATTAAACTATTAATATTTACTACAAAATAAGCAATCAACAAATAAATTTTAAAAAGTTATGCTGAAA
>Ga0209282_1001582_pt1 | contig 12577 bp, 6 predicted proteins | sample Mtrugardesep15_FD_187529 | JGI IMG/M metagenome (GOLD analysis project Ga0209282, IMG submission 187529) | Root nodule microbial communities of legume samples collected from California, USA - M. trunc garden sep15 (SPAdes) (version 2) | ecosystem: Host-associated > Plants > Roots > Nodule...
TTTTTTGCATTTTCGTTGGGAATAAAACATTCATGTCCAATGCATGCAACTTCACGGTGTGAGAGAAGGGTAACAGAAAAAAAAAATTCCGTGAAAAGTATTGATAAATAAATATTGAAACACGCAAAAAAACAACGTAACTGATTTAGACTAATGGTAAAAAGACAAATTTTAAATGTGAATAACCCCAAATGATTTTCATAAAAGAAGAAGAGACAAACTTTACCTCAAGTAATTCGCTTCAATAAAAAACATTATTCCATCCCAAAAAATGAAATAACTCCCCAAGATTTTTATTTGTATTTTAAGGTAAAGATAGGTTCTCCTTTTAAAACACAGGTTTAGGTCACTGCCAAGTCTATTTAGTATACAATATATGCTTCTCTTTCTATTCTTAATCATCTTTTGGCATCTATTCCTGATGTTTTTTTTTACACAATCTGTTCCTAATGTTTGAGCTCTCACATTTTGTAAGATTAACCCTAATTTGATTATTTACATGAACCCCGCTAGATACTCCCTCCCTCGTGATTAACAACTATTAGATATTTCTTTCCTCGTCATTTTATGAGGTTATATTACTTGTGAGATTATGGGTCGGAGTTTTTACGGTAAGACATACAGTCTTAAAAACGTGTTCTAACAATCATCATGTTTTATATCATTTGCATTTGACATTATTGGCTTCCTAGAGCGAGAAGCTTAACCTTATACATAAAGTTAAGAGAGTTATGCATAACAATACCATGTCTCATAGGTTCATGAATATTTGTGTTTAAGATAATTGATTTTATCATCCAAAAATGTCTAATGGCGCGGCTAATTTGTTGGTTTCTCTTTCATTCATGTGTAATTTAGTGACTAATATATATAATGTTATGATCCTAATTGAAAAAAAAAAATGTCATCAAAATGAGATCACTAAAATGGTTAGAGATGAGACTTGTTTATTTGATCCAACAATTAACGAGATAAAGCTAAAAAAAATATTCTCTAACTTTTTTATAAAAGAGAACAATGATTGAAACGGAAAGGTGTAAAAGAATTTGTCTAACAAAAAAATATGAAAGTCTTCCTTCATTAAATATAGATTAAGTTAACTCCCAATTAATAGGATTCCGTCTCTGGCCAGAAACATGCATCAATATCCTGGCCCATAAAAAACATGCATCAACATCCCATTTCTGCTTTCTATATGGATACCGAATATTAGTGCTACATGGATGGATGGAAGCACGAATAAACACATCTATTTTCATTTCTACTATCAACTATATCAACTAAAATGCCAATATATAATGATAATGAAATTGGCAGTATATCGTGACTAGATTAATTATTTTTGAGGGAATCGTGAAAAGATTAACTTTTTTTGAAGGAATGACTAGATTAATCTTAAGACAATAATGTGCTGCATTATACACATATTACACTACAAACTAATTCGTGATATAAAAAAATTTAAATAAATACAATGAAATCGTAAAGAGGGAATGGCTGAAAGTAACAGACAATTAAACTGGTGGCCGAGGCGAGTCAACAACCGCCGCCGTAGCTGCTGAAGCAGACGTACCTTCACCGGAGCTATTAGCCACCCTCGGTGACCTCATCGAAGACGCTCTTACAAGGAAAGGTGGTGCCATCGTAAAAACCCATCGGTCTGATAATAAACCACGGTCCAACCGCCTTACAGACTTCCCTCTGCTACTTCCTTCACCACCACCGGTTCGATAACCTCGCCGTGAACTAGTTTCTCTTGGCAACACAACTAAGCTTCTAGCTCTATGCAATTCCGGGTTCTGTAGTATTTGTTTCCTCACTTCAACCGGAAGCCTCAAAGTGAACCGTTCAGTGTTCTCACCCGGTTGAACCACCGAATGACCGGTCGAGTGAGACCTTGAAAACCAACGAGACCTACCAGACTGTGAACCTCTCGTACGGTTCCGGTTCAACGTCTGGCTTACAGTCAACACTTCTGGTTCGGTTGGCTCGACTTTTACAGAACCGTCCGCGTTTTGATGTTCATGAACAGATTCAACAGCGTCGTTTTGAGCTTCAATATCTTGTTCTGGTTCGGTATTCAACGACGGGATACCGTGAACCGATTCACCCGGTTGAGGAACCAAATTAGCTCTGCAAACCGGACAAGTGGTATGTGAACCGAGCCATTCATCAATACACTCAGGGTGAAAAACATGATCACACTTTGGAATCAAACGCAGCGTTTCACTCTCTTCAAACTCGTTCAAACAAACAGCACATTCCAACGCGCCTTTTCCGATTTTATGAATCTTCACAGCCGAGTATTCAAAGATCGGGAACGTCGCGATCACCGAAGCGTCGAGACCACGCGCCGCGCGTCGTGATCGTCCTGCTAAACCTCCTGCCATGTTGCGGATGCTGTTGGAAGGTGAATCGCCGCATCGACGGATGTAGATTGAGAAGAAACCCATGAGAAATAGAGCAGCGATGAGAATTACTATTATTATAGCCATGGAAGGGCTTACACGGTTGTAATAAGATGAGTCGTTTGTGTTGCCGTTGGATTGTGCTCCGGCGAAGGGGACGCCGGAGAAAAAGAGAAAGATGAAGAAAAAACACATAAGGATAGTTTTGTCATTTTGATATGAGTTATCCATAGTGAGTGAACTCTCTCTTTGGTATGGGAAGGTGAATGAGTTTGAATTAGTGAAGGGTTGGAGTTTATAAATGAAACGAGGTTTGTGTCTGAAATAGAAAGAGATGAAAGATACTTTGTCGTATTTTTGTTTAGGACAGTTGAATAAGGATTAAGGAAGGTGTCGTGTAACTGGGGTAAGCTCATAAAGTCAAGTTGAAGTGGGGTCTACATTACAACAACATTGATCTCTTTCTCTTGTGTTGTTTGGTCAGAGACGGTGTACAACGTGGACCAACATAATGTTGCGGAAACTTCTGAATAAGATTGACCAATCTCGTTACAAAAAGAAAAAGAAAGCTTGTGTGTTTGTACTATTGATTGTGTAATGTCTATGTACATTAGCATTAACATTATTTAGGTCTATGTATGAGTGCATCTTAATTTGGTTATTTTTTTACTCACACGTTTCTTTTTGACTAAATAACTCGAAGATGATTTGTTACTATAAAAACAATCCAAGATGTTGCATAGAAATAACTCCAAAATGTTTTCAACAAATCTTTTTAATGTATTTTATGGTCGTTAAATAAAAATACTACTTATTATGCTTAACGTTTTTAAAATATTCAGTCAAACATGTCATTTTCATTTTTGCCATATATCAATCACTGAAGTATAGATTGTTTGGTGCTATAGAATCTCTGTAATGGAAAACATGTGAGTACAAAGAGAGAAAATGAAGAGAAATATGTGAATGAATAAATATCATAAAAAAAATTAAGAAACAAGAGAAAGAGAGAGGATGTGTAGCATAGAATCCAGATACAGATTACTACAGCTCTTTTATATTTTTGAACTAATACAAGATTACTTGAATATCTAAAAAAACAATATAATTGTTTGTCCAATAATTTGAACGCGGTATTATTTTATTCGTCATTTTAGAACAACATTTTTTTACCTTGTTGTTTGCGGTGTTGGTTTGATTTTTATTGACAAATCATTTTCGAATCATTATATATTATTTAATCAATAATTTATACATCAACATTACATATATGAAAATATGAGTATCCACCGATTTGATTTTATCACATTTGTATGCATTTTATCTTTTTATGTTGTTAATCTGAATATTGTGATTTAGTTGATAAATTCATCATTTTTTAGTTTTACAATTTTGAACTTGAATGAATGATTTTATTTAGTAAAAAACATTTTAGCTAAGTGCTCAAAATTTACTTTCTTTCACCATTATGTGTGGTTATAATTTGAACTATCATTTTCTATTGTTGTAAATTAAAGTTTTTTTGTTTGTTTGAGAGAATTAAAGATTTTTGTTGAAAATAATGTTCTGTAGTAGTTCTATGGGGCTTGTATTATACCCAAAACATAAATTCTACTATGATATCATAGTTTAAGATCTATTGATCCATTTGTTGTCATTTCACCCAAGTCACTCTATCATGCTCTAAATGTCTAGTCTTAAATGTGAGGGTGTGTTTGTTAATAGTCCATATTAAAGCGTTTATAAATCAAGATAAAATCTTTATTTCACAAGTCGGTTTTGTAAGGTGGTATTATATATAACCACAAATTTTAAGATTTATCTTAGTTAATATAGTGATTTTTTTTTTAAAAAAAATCTTAATCAAGAGATGATATTTACTTTTTTTTATGGTGATGATATGTACTTTGTTGTCGCCTTGCATAGCAACAATATACATCTAATTTTTTTTCTTCTTATGGAATCAAAATGTATTTGTTTGAAAAAGTAATTGAAAACATGCTATAATAGTTGTAAAGTCAAACAAAATTCCATGTTTGAATAGTTGGAGGAAAGGAGCACCAAAAATATCAATTATATGGTCATAAAATGAGACAAAAGTTGTACCTTACATCTTATTCAGAAAAATATTGTATCTTACACAATTTTTTTATTGGATTAATAAATTTTATTATTAAATCGAATTTGATATGCTATGACTTATTAATATAATGAAAAATATATATTTTTACATAATACAAAACTAATTTTCTTATGTACGTTAAACAGAACCTAAAAAATAGTCGGAAAAGTTACAAAGTTTTAGTTGTTGCGAAGCTAAGAGCATACAATATCTTATTGACTTTCTGAATATGATTGATCTAACCGTTTAAAATATATACCTTTGAGTCCTTGGTCACTCATGGAAAATATATAATTTATATAGTTGAATATGTCTAAATATGACCATGACCATACTTATTTCATCTTGGTCAGCTTTTTCTTCGAGAAGCAATGATATATTTCAGGTGAAATTAGCAACTTCGCTACTTATAGCAGCCACTCATATTTCTACGATTTTTATTTTGGTTTCTACAAATTAACAAGGACTTTTTGTGGACACCATATTCCTTGGAAAATTGTTGTTTTCACATTCTTGCTTCCTAAAAACATATGGAAACGACCAAAAACTCTAACGGTAGTTAAGTATCATTGACTTATAGACAGAAATTCGACGGTAATTTACTACCGATGAGTTTTTTGATCCTTTCCATGTGCTTATAGGAAACTATTGTTGTGAGAACAACAACTCTCTATTCCTTGGCGTGATCTAATGGGCAGTCCTGCTAGAAGATATGAATTGTATTAGTTAAAAGAGTTGTGTTATTTGAACATCCATTTATATAACAACTTTTTAGATAGCTAAAATTTTACAAGAAAAATTAAACGAGGTATTGATACAAAAACCAAAGCAATAGAGAGAGAAAGCAAAAACATAATGTGAGTATGAGAGGAAAAGTTGTCACAAAAATTGTCAAAAAATAGTTGTTCAAATATCATTTCTCTAGTTAAAATTATCCCGATCTTGGTAGTTCAAGTACAATTCTTAATTTTATGCATCTTGTCCGGACCTACAACCCTGAAGGAATGATACTATTTGAGCCTATGACTAATATTAATAAAAAGGTTTGTCTAACACGTGCAATATTCCACATGTTCGAGCAACTATAAGAAGAAACTTTTTTTTTTAATTGAAAAACAACAATTATTTATGAAAAAGATACATATTTAATATTAAATACACATGTTTTAATGTAAACTTAGTTTTTTAAACTTCTTAACATGTGCAAATTTGCACATGTTAGAAAAACCCTTAATAAAATATAAAGTTTACGTTATTATTTGTGTTATCATTTTTGTTTTGCCGCGGATAGAGAAGGAAGAAGAGGTGGAGTGCCTTTTTTTGTGGAATAAGACTTTGAATTTCAACATTTCCATTTTTGCTCAAATCACGTTGATATGGAAATTGTTGATTCACTACAAGGAATGTGGTGGTCAACATGTTTCTATGGTTACTAAGAAGGTAGTCGTAGATGTGATTCTTGGAATTTGTTGCATCAGCTAGCAAATGAATCAAGTTTAGCATGATGTATTATTGGTGATTTCAATGATATTTTTTCTTTTAATAAAAAAAGAGGTGGGGCGACCAAATTAGCTCATAAATTGTTTCGTGAGGCACTAACAAATGCGAGTTTGATTGATTTTAATATGGAGGGGGTACCTTTCACTTACTTGAAGAGCTTAGGAATGAACATAGGTGTTGAGGAAAAACTTGATCGTGTGATGGCTATAGACAACCGGTGGAGTTTGTTTTTAGAATGCAAGGTCAAAGTGCTTAACTATTACTGCTTCCTATCATCATTATCCTTTATTGCTCTCTTGTGAGCCGAAGAATGTTCCAAATTTTGTGCGAAAAGATTTCATGTTTGAAAACTCTTGGCCAGTAGAATTCAGATTCTGCCATTTTGTTGAACAACATTGGCAAGCATATGGAGACTCGATTATCTCTTATAAATTACAGAACTGTGCCATTGATTAATCTAAACGTATTAAGGAGAACTATTACACCACGGCTAAGGAGATTGGTAAATGTAAGAAGTAGTTAGAGATAGCTCATACTCAGGTCACCTCTTCAAACATAAACTATTTTAATTCTTTGAGATGAAGAATAGATGCTTTATTGGTAAAAGATGACATTTTTTGGAGACAAAGAGCCAAAAATTTCTAGTACAAGGATGGGGATCTTAACACCAAATTCCTCCATGTTCCTACTACTTCTAGGAGGGGTGTTTATAGGATTACAAACTTGGAAGATGCCAACGACAATGTGTGTAGATAAAAAAAAAAGAAGTCAATTCTAACGACAATATCGATAAGTGGTGGTGATAATGCAATGTTTGACTCACCATTTAATATAGGTCAATTTAAAGAAGCCAATTTTTCAATGAATCCGGATAAGTGATCGGGCCCATATGGCTTTGATCCGGAATTTTACCAACACTTTTGGCAACTTTGTGGTCAAGAGATTTTCACGGTCAGGTGTGATTGGATACTTTTTTGAATTTTCCCTCCAACTCAATAAATATTGCCCTGATTCCAAAAGGTGACACTAAAAACTTAATGAAAGACTAACATACTATTGATTTGTGTAATGTATTGTCTAAAATAGTGGCAAAAGTCTTAGCAAACCAGTTAAGAAGGTCCTTCATCAGTGAATCGCAAAAAGTCAACCCGCTTTTGTATTTGATAAATCTATTCTTGATAATGCTTTGGATGCGATTAAAGTAGTCCATTTCATGGAATCCAAAACAAGGAGAGAAAAGGGATAAGTTGCTCTCAAACTTGATATTAACAAAGCTTTGATAGAATTAATTAGGCTTATTTGCGTGATGAGATGATAAATACAAGTTTCTTCCAGCAATGGATCAGTTGGATCATGCTCTGTGTTGAAATAGGGGATTATTCAATTATTATAAATATGGATAAAGTAGGCCCAATTATATATGGGCGAGGTCCGAGGCAAGGAGTTATGCTATCCCGAGACTTGTTCATCTTGTGTTTTGAAGGATTATCGGCTCTCATCATGCAATCCGAGAGTAGAGGTGATATAAATGGTGTTAAAATTTGTAAATATACACCAATCTGATCTCATTTACTATTTGTGGATAATTGTTTCTTATTCTGTAGATCCACTTAGGATGAAGCAACAATAATGATAAATATTCTCCCAACTTATTAAGGTGTTTCCGGATAGTCCATTAATCTTTAAAAGTCATATATAAATTTATTGTAGCCGAACTGAAGCAACTCCTCTGAAAATTCCATAGCTAGTATACTGGGAGTCCAACAAGTTTTGGGTGACATGAAAATATCCCGGCATACCGTCTATGATTGGCACCGATCAAAAAGACACCTTCAAATTTATCAAAGATAGGATCGAAAGAAAATCAATTTGTGGAGCAACACGTGTTTATCTCAAGCCGGTAGGGAAATTTTTAAATTTTTTCTCCAATCTATTCCCTCAATATGAGTCTTTTCCTCATTCATGCATATGTTATTGATGATATTGAAAAGATGCTTGATGCTTATTGGTGGGGAAATAATAGAACCCAATCCAAAGATATCACGTGGATGTCCTGGAAGAGTTTAAGTGTCTGTGAGAATGATGGGGTATCAAAAAACCATTATGCTTTCAATTATGCTATGCTCTAAAAGAAACCTAGAAATTACGTTCAATATTTTTTTTTAAGGATCAAATCGTTCAAAGATAAATACTATCTATAAAGGGTGATTTTCCAAGTTCTCGTTTTGGGCATAATCCAAGCTATGGGCGGTGAAACATCCGGAGTTTAAAGTTTGTCATTGAAGATAATTAAAGATGCTTTAAAGCGAAATTACTATCTTAAAGCATGTATATTTTCCAACACAATACTACACGATGTTAGCCTAATATATGCTTGAATAATTTTTGGCTCAAATACAACTTGATCCTATTATGAACAATCACAATTTCAATCTTCACATTTTTTATTTCACAATTTTAGTTCCTCTTTATTTTAAATCATACAATTTTGGCCCCTTTGTTCAATTGCCATGTATCAAGCTTAAGCGGCTATAAAAAGTTACTTAAAAAATGATTTCTAAATAATGTCACACTTAAGAATTGAACTCAATACCTTTATAAAATAATTAAGAATATTTTAATTAAAAACTAATTAATACAATTGAAATTCGAAGGAGATCTTACGAAAGGAACAACGAAATTTGTCAATAATAACATCCTATATTTAGTATGGGGACAATATGAAAGGGTTAAATATAATTTGACTTGCACTGTTATGGATGGATTGAAGCTGTTAATCACTTCATTTACAATCCTTTAAAAATTAAGTAGAACAATCTGATCTATCCATTATCAATTTTTATTTTGAAAATTTGTTTTTACCCTAGAAAAAAATTATTTTGAAAAAAAGTATCAAATTTATCCGTTAACATTTTTTATCTTAAAGCTAAATTACTGTCTTAAAGCATGGAAGATAATAATAGATGCCTTAAAGTTAAAGGTCAAATGCATCTAACGGTCTATTAAGTATTGCATTTTTCTCAAATTAATCCGTTAAGTTTTATAAGTTTCAAATAAGTTCTTTTGCGTTTTTGCATCTAACCTTAATGCTTACTAGGAAGATGAATTGCTTATGCGCCACGAGGAATGTGGGCTGGCTGAATTGCCTGCTATTAGGCTCATCTTGATAAAAGAAATTGTTCATCTCACTTTTCAAATTGCTCTTTTCTTCAACTGTCGTTGGCCTAGTGACAGTTAACTGTCGTTCAGTTTTTCAACGTTAGTTAACTGTCATTAAACTCTTTTAAGATCTATTAAACCGACTTAAATAGTGATTAACCCGTTCTAAAAAGTGTCCAACGACAATTAGCTGTGCTGAAAATCCGAACGAGGAATGTTAGTAGTGAGATGAGCAATTTCCCTTGATAAATGTCATAAATGGGCCACACACTTTTGCCATATCAAGCCCATGGTCACAACAATAAATAAGTGAAAATTGTTTTTTTATTGACACAAGTAAATGACGCTTTTATCCCTAGCTGCAGTTAACAACCGTTAGCCTAAGCGCCGACAGTTAACTGCCGCTGGCTCCTCTAGAGACAGTTAACTACCTCTGGCTTTGCTGCTTTTTATTATGATTTTACGCGTTTCCGTCAAAAAATCAAAATAAATCGAAACTTATTCAGAATTCTACAAAACTTTATAGACACCTCTATAAAAATACATATAGTTGATGTGAAAAGTTTCGTAACATTCCGAATAAGTCTCGATTTTTTTTTTCCGACCGAAACGCGCAAAATCGCAATTGAAAAAATAAAAAAAATCGACACTTATTCGGAATGTTACGAAACTTTGCACATCATCTATATGTATTTTTATAGAGGTGTCTATAAACTTTCGTAGCATTTCGACTAAGTCTCGATTTATTTCGATTTTTTGCCCGAACCATGCAAAATCGCAATTTTTTTTCGAGTGCGAGTCCGAAATAATGTCCTAGGGGTTGAACTTTTTCACGCTTTTTTGCACTCATGTTTAGAAAAAAATATAACATCTCCCACAAAAAATTAGAATTTTTCGACAAGGAACGGATTAAATATGAATTTTTAACGCGCCTAAAATTTAAGACACGAAAACATCAAAACGTCGACCTAGAAATTGAATTTTGATTTGGTTTTTTGCAGACAGCTCTAAAAAAATATATATAGAGGGCCAATAAAGTTTTGTAGAATTCTGAATAAGTTTCGATTTATTTTGATTTTTCGACCGAAACGCGTAAAATCACAATAAAAAGCAGCAAACTGGAGAAGTCAGCAGCAGTTAACCGTCGACGCTTAAGCTAACAGTTGTTAACTGCCGCTGGGGTAAAAACGTCATTTACTTGTGTCAATAGAAAGTTTCTTACGTAATAAAAGCAATTTTCTAAATAAGTTCAATTCATTTTTAATTTCTTGATTCTAACAAGTTCTTGACCTTTAACTTAGAGGGCATCAGTCGTTACGCTATTTGATTATTGATGACATGGAAGACATAGTGTTTGCTGAATGCTTGATAACTTGTGATTGCATCTCCAATGTAACTCGGGCATCGTTCAAGTGGTTCTCTGCCTATCGCTGCATGAAAAGCTGGTTTCTTTCCAAAAAAAAAGAAGCTGGTTTCAATAAATTAAAAGACAAAGAAAAAAAAAATACAGTATGCACAGATTAAAATCCTAAGGGTTACCTTTACTCCTATTTGCAATTACGAAATGCCTTTTCACTTTAATGAACAATATGCAGCTGAATGAAAAGTGTGGAATTGTGAAAGAAAAGTAAAATATAATTGCAATGTCAACTTCATTATGGACCCGTTAATTAACAATAAAGGTGCAACATGAATAGACATGAGTATCGCAAAATGCTTCCTCTAGGCCTTTTCTTTTTCTAGCCTTACGCACGTAGTTTGGAATTTTGTTTAGGTTCAAATCAACAATTATTATCAGAATAATTGTGATGATAAACTAAGTAACTAGGGACGAAGGGAGTATGATTAACTTGCACTATATAATGGATGGATTGAAGCTATTAATTACTTCATGCATTTGCAACCCTTAAAAAATTAAGTAGAACAATCTGATCGTCCTTCAATAAAAGAGTGTAGAACAATCCGATATTCCATTAATCATAACAATTGATGTACATATTCAAAACCAAAATATGATAACCATACTCATTTCAATCAAATAAATTATATAGATAGAAAGTGTCTAGTTATTCATTGAAAAACATGATTTCTACTATGAGCATTGCTATTTATCTAAAGAGTTTATATCAAGAATTTATCAAGAAAATGTCTTAACCAATTAAATTTGTTATTTTCTGGAAATCAAGGGAGGTAATGATGTGTAATTAAGAAAAGGTGTTAGCAAATACATTGTCTGGAAATTTTCTTGATACATTTTGTCATTGTATATATCATTTCCCTTCTACTATTTATGTTATTTAATTTCAACTTAATCATTTAAGCCTAATGTTACATTTTTTAATTAATAAAAAAATATTATCAATTTCATATTTTGTTAAAAATTAACATAACATTGATATCTATAATAAATTTGTGCGATAATACGTGCATTCACCTAGTATATATAAAACTGAATCCTTTTATTGACTTTATTGTGTAGTCGATCGTAGATCGTTAGTATAACAACCTCAAACCAGCTGCACCAAAGTCCCCAAACACACTAATAGCCTGTTTGGATTTGCATTTGATACATATTTCTCGCGTTTTAAGGAGCTCTGACCGTGCCTTTATGAAGCTATATTTTGCACCTTCTATACGGTCATGTGTTTTCTTGCCAATTGGACGTGGTTCTATACATATTTAAAATCAATAGTGTACATGTATTACTATTGATTTTTGTTTTTTTTAAAACTATGCATGTATATCTATCTTACTGGCATTGCCATTGGTATGGTTGTTTCTATAAATTCAACGACATCTCAATAAACTTTCTGAAACATCCTTGTCAATGTCAATGTCAAAATGAAAGAAAAGGAGAGAACGTGTTTGTTTGTCTTGATTAATGTTGTTCCATATCCGTAGTCTAAACTGCTTTCCACATGCACAAAGTAGTTTTTGTTCTTCCTTTTTTTCTTGGCAGCCCATTGTTTTGATGGTTGTTCCTCTGCAGTGCCCTAGCTGATCAGTTGATAAGGGAACCATAACGTAATTTAGTAGGGTAGTGCAGCTGCATTACAAATAGGGAATTGTAAGGTCTAGATGGATCATGTTGCTATTCCATATCCAATATATCATCCAAGATGCCAAATTAGTTCTAGCTATCTTTATGTCCAATCCAACACAAGGTAATAGCTAGCAAATCAGATATGATACATATATGGCCTAAAAATTCAATAATGTGTTGTTGTTTTTCGTATTAAAAATTGTACCAAACGAATTTATCGGGGTGAGTCACGACCAGGTCGCTTTCTTTAAGACGTTTCGCGGCACTACCCAAGTTTGTGCAAGGTAGACTAACAACCGCGCCGCCTCCAGGATAAAACAGCCCAGATCACTGTTACGATTACGT
>Ga0209282_1001585_pt1 | contig 12572 bp, 7 predicted proteins | sample Mtrugardesep15_FD_187529 | JGI IMG/M metagenome (GOLD analysis project Ga0209282, IMG submission 187529) | Root nodule microbial communities of legume samples collected from California, USA - M. trunc garden sep15 (SPAdes) (version 2) | ecosystem: Host-associated > Plants > Roots > Nodule...
TCGTTGGTATAAGCATAGTATCCTAGACGGTAGCAGGTGGGCGTTGGTATAAGTTTTATGACCTATACCAACAGCTTTTGAGACCTTTACCAACGGTTTTTGCCGTTGCTAAATGACAAGTTTCTTGTAGTGATTGTCTCATTTTCCATTGACAACAATTATAAAGAAAATGTATGGTGTGATGTTATTCCAATGGATACTTGCCACATTCATCCTAGGAGGCATTGGCAATATGATCATCATGCATTATTTGATGGTTTTGCCAGCAGCTACACTTTCGTGAAGGATGTGATTAAAATCAAGTTGGCACCTCTACTACTCAATGAATTCAATGAAGGAAAAAAGAAATTTAAACCCCTTGAACTTTTAGTCACAAAGGAACTATTCAAGGATAAAACAAAGTCATGTCTGCTTCGTCTAGTTCCTAAGTCACCTTTCGAAAATGTTGGTACCGATTTTGTCCTTAGAATACTTTGGACTCAGCAACAGAATGATTCCAAAGTGATAGTCAAAGATATATTTTCAACCCAGGGACGAATGATAGAGAATGATGAAGAATAATATGGAAGTCTCTAGAATAATAAAGAATAATATGGAAGTCTCTAGAACATGAAAGAATAATAAGTAAGTCTCTGGAATACTAAGGAATAATAATGAAGCTACTAGATACCCTACTAAATAAAATAAAATTAAGCACTAGGAAAATCTTGATGTTTCTAGATCCTTCTAGTCATATGAACTAGAACATCCATATCTCTAGACTTTTCTTTGCTTCTAGATATTTCTAGTGTGTAATGAAGAGCCTTTCTAGAGTAGTATAACTAAGGCTCACCACCAAGTGTTTAAACATAGTCAAGCATTGAAGCATTCAAATAATATAAACTTTTCTTTGAAAATATTAGAAAGTTTCTTTATTTTCTCTACTTTTCTTTGAGAATATTGTAGTAATGGATACGTTGTTATGTTAGTACACAACATGGTCTTCTCATTCCATAAGGGTGAGGGTCTTGATTAGCCTTACTCTATCATGCCTAGGTTCTCGGATCGGCCAAAATTGAGTAGGTAAGCTAAGAACAAATCTATCCTAGTTGAATTTTGATGAAATAGTACCATTACAAAGATTTTAGCTGGGATTTAAGAAGTGCTTATTCACCTTTCTAGATCTAGTTTTGTTGGAACACTAGTTAATTCTAGTGAGAAGTTGGATAGAAAAACACAATGTAAGAACTAGTGTGTGACTTAAAAATGTTTCACATTGGTGAGTCACACCAACTAGCAAGTGTTTATATATGGGTGGGGGGACCTCCAATGGTGTGCCCTTGGGTTACCCACTTTTGTGAACGGGTAAGCACTTAGAAAAATAAATATATCACACGCGCGACGCTGCCGCTGCCGACCGGCCGGGTCGGACCGGACTTGGGTCAAAAAGATATTTATTTTTTATCACTTGAAAATGATAATTTAATTAATTAATTAATTAATCATTATCCGAAATTCCTGTGCCTTTTTCTCTCTTCTCTCTCTTTCGACTTTAACGAGTCCTTCTTCTGCTTCTACTCCTTTCTATCCCTTCAGTTTCAATTAGAGTGGTTACGTACCGTATTCGAGTGGTTTTAAACGAATTATTAAGCCATATTTTGAGGTGTATATTCTCGAACAATTACATACTGTGCAGTACGTAATCGTAATAGTGATCTGGGCTGTTTTATCCTGGAGGCGGCGCGGTTGTTAGTCTACCTTACACAAACTAGTGTAGTGTTACGAAACGTTTTAAAGAAAGCGATATGGTCGTGACCCAACCCTATAAATTCATTCGGTAGATTTTTTAAATACGAAAACAACAAGTTTTCCCTAACTAGCGATTAAAATTTATTTTAAGAACTTAACTTACAAATTATGTCAAGGATATACTTAATATGTTACATTGTATTTTACTTGTGTGTCTAATTCTATATTGTTTGAGGTTTTCAATTTGTTCTATCTTGAGAAGTCTTGAAACATGAATATAAGAGTAAAATTATGCACTTTTGGTTTGGTTGATTCATGAACATAATTGACTGTATATATACTCATTTGATGATAAAATGTGTGCTGTAATTTTCCTTACTTGTACAATTTGATGTTGATTTCTATGAGTTTTTAAAGGACGATTTTAAAAAAAAAATTGTGTTGAGATTTCTGCTCAGATTTGTTTTGATTTAGTATCCTTGAAGTGATTTTTCTAAAGGCTCAGCTCTGTAAGTGAAAAGAGACCTGTAATAAAATATAAACGTATTTTTTTTCAAAGAACAATGTTCTATTCAAAATTTTTTAAAAATAAATACAAGGTGCCATATATATGTTGTACACCCATAGGCTTGACTGTTCTTGAGCAATTCCGCAATGTTGAAGTTGAACCACATTAGACATACAATGTCGAGGTAATGAGGTTGAATCATAAAATAAAATCATAATTAGTAATTAACAACATTAACATATATCAATTATACAATTAAATTGGAAGAATACACGTACATGCACAAATGAATGTTTTGTATTCGTTTTGAGATGAAAAAAGAGATTATATTGTACGATTTCAAACCAACAATAATTATAGATTGTCATAAGAACGACTTTAATGATAGATTCAGAACATTATAAAAGTGTGTAACGACATTGCAAATCACTGCAAAAGTAACATTGTTACAAGTTATTACAAACATTGAAATGATATTTTGAGAACAGTATACAAGTGTAACGATATAGCAAATCACTGCAAAAGTAACATTGTTATACGTTATTAAAAACAATGATTCTATTTAACAAAATATAGTTAGTAAAATCTTTCAAAATTAACTTTGTATGATATATTCCTGTATCAGATGTCAAACGGAATAAGAAAATAAACATCTCATTCAACAATTCTAACATTCAAGATTATCTTAATTTCATAAAGCTAGGGTTATATCACCAAAAAAATTGAACTTTTTGACATAAAAACAAAAACCCTAAACAAAATTTATAAAAAAACAAATAAAAAATTGCAAGAATGCGTAAAATTAGAACAAAGAATGAAGGTTTATACCTGAAGAGAGGAAAAAGTTGAGAATTTTGAAGTGAAAACTTTGAGAATCTGTGGTAGCCTGGTCGGAAATCGAATCCGGGAAGAAAAAGGAAGTTCGATGGAGGACTGGTGGTGATGTAACGCGTTGTTTGAGTATCAGAAGAGAGAAAGTGAATAAGGAAAGAAACACGGATGGTATCAGAATTCTCATAAGATTTTTTTTTTAGTGGGGTAGAACTGGACTATAATTTTTTTTTAGGCCCATATCTTCGGAAGGTCCAATTCCATTGAGCTGTTTGCACCCTCCAAGGTCCGGCCCTACTGCCTGATCACTACAATTTCTCTCCATATGACTAGAATTATCATTCTTCAATAATTACACACATTGTTTTTCATAATTAAAATGTATGTGCTCTAAAAACCGTAAAGCATAGATGTAGAAATGCTTTGATTTGTTTTGTGTGACTTGTGACCTTTATTTCTTTCTTCAATGAATCTTATTCCTATGGAAAAAATTTAGTGAACCAAACATTACGAGGAAATCGTTTCCTCTAATATAAATGGAAGTTAATTTTGCTCTATGATATTAACTATTACTAATTAAAATTATATGTTTTTTTCAATGATTTAAATGTGGTAAAAAAACAAAGTACCCTCCAAGAGTGGAGTTGCATGCAGAGAGCTCAAAAACAAGTACATAATATGCCATGTTTATCTTCTTGGACTAAGCCACCAGTAGGTATGACAAATTGTAATGTTCACGATGCAACCTTTCACAATAACTCCATTATAGGCTATGGAATATGCTTCCAGAACCATTTGGGGCGCCTGTTGATCAGTAAATCAGATTTCTTACTTTCCTCTGCCACCGTTTTAGATGCGGAGGCCATTGCTTTGCTGGAATCACTAAAAATGGCTACAACAAGTGGAATGCATCAGGTTCTATTTGAAACGGATTGTAAGACTTTGGTTGAAACATTTGTTCCCTAAATTGAATGCAAATGCCATTGCTTTGTTTTTCTTCTTTCTAATAATGATGACATTTTGTTATCACATTTAAGGCTAGGACATCCTAGTTTTTCGTATTTGAAACACTTGTTCCCTAAATTATTTTCTAAGAAGGATCGTCTTTCTTTCATTGTCAAACTTGTGAATTTTCTAAACATCATCATTCATCTTTTTCTACAGAACCATATAAGCGATAAAGAGAAATGCTAGCAACACACATTTTAGCACACACTTTTCAACACACTATCTTTGATTGGTTAAAATTCACATGAGATCCAACAAATTCATATGGGACCACATGATTTGGTGGAACCCATGTTAATTTTAACCAATCAAAGAGAGTGTGTCGAAAAGTGCGTGTTGCTAGCATTCCTCAAGCGATCAAAGCCTTTTGCAGTTATTCACAATGATGTTTGGGGTCCCAATAAAATCAACATTTTTTCAAATAAATGATGGTTTATAACTTTTATCGATTTTTTTTGGTCACCCTATAACTTTTATCGATGATCATACCTGAATATGTTGGGTTTATTTTTTAAAAGAAAAATCAGAAGTTGGACAGACAGTCAAAAACTTCTTTAAAATGGTGCAGACCCAATATCAAACAAATGTTAAAGTCTTCATAAGTGACAATGGTACATAATATTTTAATATGGTTTTGTCAGATTTTTTCCATTAAAATGGGGATATTCATCAAAGTTCTTGTAGTAATACACCCCAACAAAATGGAATTGCTGAGAAAAAAAATAGGCACATTCTAGAGGTTGCAAGAGCTTTACTCTTTGCATACAAGGTTCCAAAATATTTGTGTGATGAGGTTGTTTTTATTGCTTCATATTTAATTAATCTTGTGTCGTCTAAAGTTTTAGATTTCAAAATCCCTCTTGATATTTTCAGAAAATATTTTCCTCTGACTCGCGTGTCAGCCCGTTTACCACTAATAGTATTTGGTTGCACCACTTTTGTTCCTGAACATAAACATATCGGTAAACTTGAGCCACAAGACATCAAATGTGTATTTATTGGTTACTTTCTAACACAAAAGGAGTATAAGTGTTTTGACCCAAAAACAAAAGGTTTTTGTAACGATGCATGTTACTTTTGTTAAGAATCAATCCTTTTTTGATATTCATCTACAAGGGGGAACTTTAAAGAAGATTTTTTTTTTTTTTAAATGTTATTACTTTAAGTGATGTAGTGTTGTCACAAAATTCTAAGACTAGTTATGTAGTGTTGTCAGAAAATTCTGAGACTAACATTGGTGCACCAAAAAAAAATGCTCAAGAATCGATATTGGATCTCAATCGGCTTGTCAATGAGTTACCTACGAATTATGGGGAAACATTTTAAAATCAAAACCTTAATGAAAAAATTCTTAATATCAATAGTAATGAGGAAGAGCCAAAAATATCACTACAGAATGACTTAAATAATGAAACACCAAACAGGTTCAATAGTAGTGATCGTATTTGGAATGAAAATGTTTGTGAAAGAAGGGACCATAAAAGGGGAGATGAAGGACCCATTCTCTAGCCTTGCCAAAATTCTGAACCAAGAGATGATCCTAATCATCATTTAAATCCTAGTAATGCTTCTCTTCCTAAGCGTCATGGTAAGTCCTCTTATATTCCTACCAATGATGATATTGATTTACATGCACCTATAACAATTAGGAAACTTGTTAGATCGTGTAGAAAATATCCTATGTCTAAATTTATCTCATACTCAAATCAACAACACTAGTCAACATGAATTTCTTAGACAAGAAAAGTGCTAAAGAGTCTAATGTATTCTTCTCTGTTAGAAGGAGGAATCCATACTTCATGCATGACTATCTAGTCATTGACTACCAAATCATCACTTTGGCTAATAACAAGGAGGTTATTCAACATTACATTAAAACCTACATGAAAGAAAGTATTACTATCAAGATAGAGGACATCCCTCAAGGGCTTCCTGATATGCACATACCCTCAAGGAAGAGGAAGGCTTCATTTGAAGCTCAGAAGGAGCCAAGGCAGAAAATGCCTCTCAAGGCAAGCAGGACAAGAAATGGATGAAGAGGTTTAGAAAAATTCTAGTTGTGGATGAAGACATTAAACAAGAAGAGGAACATCTGGTGAAAATGGTGAAGCAAAGCTCAGGTATTGGCTAAGGAGCTAACACAAGAGTCAATTGAAGCTATTGGAGGAAGCCTTGAATAGTAAACCTGACGAACCTTCGTAAGTTGTTGCTGAGAAAAAGGTGGTTGTAGGTGCTTCATAAGCTGATTTTGCATATGTTAAAGGTACAATTTATGAACCTGTTGTTATATCTAATGTACACTCCTCGTCACCTCCCATATCACCTCAATAAGAAACCACTTTTTCCCCATACAATACTCCCACTCAAGCTAAAATTCAACCTTCCCCAAAATCATTAGCACACACACCTTCCCCACAAAGGCTTAAACATACGTTATTCATTCATAGGAACTATAATCAAACCCAACAAGAAATCTATGACTGGACTGGTATGGTTCGATCGAACAAAGAACAAACTTCTACGCCTTAACAGGCTTGACGCTTGGTGGACTGTGGACTGGTATGGTTCGATCGAACAAAGAACAAACGTCTACGCCTTAACAGGCTTGATGCTTGGTGGACTGTGGACTGGCATGGATAGACCATTCCATTTGTCTGTTCAAGTCAAGCCAGCCAGCTCGACACGTCTTCAGTCAACACTGGTTTGATTGTTCAAGTCAAGCCAGCCAGCTTGACACGTCTTTAGTCAACACTAGTTTGACTGTTCAAGTCAAGCCAGCCAGCTCGACACGTCTTCAGTCAAACTGGTTTGATTGTTCAAGTCAAGCCAGCCATCTCGACGCGTCTTCAGTCAACACTTGTTTGATTGTTCAAGTCAAGCCAGCCAACTCGACGCGTCTTCAGTCAACACTGGTTTGATTGTTCAAGTCAAGTCAGCCAGCTCAGCACGTCTTCACTTAATACCATGTGTCTGGTATGGACGAACAGCGTGTCTCGACTCCACGCGCCTGGTATGGATGAGTTGCACTTTTAGTCCACGCGCGGCCGTACAGAAAGCAGACAACCAATGGGAGGTTCTGGATCACAATTTAATGGGCTTTGAATAATCAGAGAAAGGCCCATTAGACCAACACTTTAATGACTATAAAAAGGGACACTTAGATGGTAGATAGGACATATTCAAGTGAGGGAAAACAGTGTAATATTCATTTACTTCTTAAGAGTGCTCTTGAGACTCCACCTTGGACGTTTCACTGAGCAGCTCACCTGTTGTACTTAAACTTGTGTTTACATACGTGAACAATGACTTACAGCAAGCCTATGTCAACATAACCGAATCCTTATTCCCTACTGTGTCTGATTCAATAATTGGATGATGATTTCAAATTTGAAAGAGGTCTACGTCAAGGTGACCCATTGTCAACGCTTCTTTTCATAATAGCTGCCAAAGGTATTAATGTTTTGATAAAATCAAAAATTTCGGATGGTCTATTCACTGGGTACTCTTTCGTCCAATCAGATAACATCTCAGTCTCACACTTACAATTCACAAATGACACAATTTTTATGGGAGTCAAAAGTTGGGCTACTATTGGTTCCTTGAAATCAGTTTTTTTTTTCTTTTCGAGGAAATGTTTGGCCTCAAGGTTAATTTTGATAATAGTATGTTCGTTGGTGTTAATATTGATGCTTGGTTGGATGAGGCGACTTCAGTTTTGATTTGTAAATATGGCAGACCTTTTCTTTTATATGGGGCTTCCGATTGGTGGAGATTCCCATAAGATATATGCTATATAAAAGGGAGTTGACTGTATTTTATCTTTTGTTACGTAAACACTATGATATTTTCTTATGCTTCCTTTTTTTAATGGAAATTGTTAGTAATTAATCGTTATGTTAGTTTTTTCTGCTTCGTCTAAGTTTGAACTCAGGACTTCCAGTTCCTATTCCCTTAATTGAAATCAGTTGAACTAACTAAACCCTAAATATTTAAACTATTAATACTTACTTAAATTGCTTATCCAAACAAGATTGTTGAAATGTTGATGCATTTCTTTTTACAACAATGTGAATCATTGTTAATATAATCGTTGTTTATATGACCTCATAAAAAGGTAAAAAAAAAAATATTTTTTACTCTGTTTAGTAAAATACTAAATTTACTCTCCATTTTATTTGTAAAATCTACTATTTAACTAAAAAAAATGAGGATATACATTTGGAACTTTTTTAAAGTACATTTTAAAACCCTTGTTAATATACCTCAAAATACCACAATAAAATTGCAAGATACATAAAAAGAAATTTTTAATATTTTTAATTGAAAAGGGTGTGATCATCATTTTACTAAATCAATATAAAAATGATGATAAAGCGAATTATGAATAGATGTTTTTGTGAGAGAGATGTATTTAAATTAAAATTGACATGGGAGCTCAGGGAATTACATTACCACAAGTCATCTTACTCGTATCAAACAAAGAATAGAAATCAAACCAAAACAAATCTTCAGAGACTTATAACTAAACTCATAAATGTAATACTAGTATAGAAAATAAGCAAAATTAATTGATATCTCGATTTTGAACCAATAATGTCATAGGCCAATATATGTACTTTGAAAATCTATAAATATGTCGGTAGATTCAATTAGAAAAATCTAGCTATTCCAATTTAATTTAAGATTTTCTAAGAGTGCGTAATATATATAAAGGAATCGTCTGAAAATAGTACCATTCTTGATTTCATAAAATGAATTTTATTACCTGCACACTTTTTGTCTACTATATCACGAAAATGATAAATAATTCCAAAAGAAGGCTAGTCAATTCACTCAAATTTGGTACAAAAGTTATAATTTTTCTTATTCTTTTCCTTAATTCATATCATCCAAAACAACCATCAAAGAAATAGATATAATGTTCTAGAAGTACATAATATATTTTATTGCAAAATCATTTCCCACATAAAATCAATATTTAAAAATTAATTCCATACATAATAAAGATATATAACAATAAAAGAAGACATTATGACAAGAAATTCCCTTGTATTTTTATTTTTTTTTATATTACAAAAGAGTACCCCTACATAAAAAAATCTCTTATGAGACTGAATTAAGATAGATTTTGCTAGAATGGAGCACGCTTAATGAAGCATGACAAGGCTATTGATAACCTTGCCTCTTAGGACTTGTAGTAGAAGGAAAAAGGCTTGAAGAAAGTGGAGACGGGGGATCGGGAACTAAATGGGAAAATAAAGGGTATTCTGGCGATGGAGGTGACGAAAAAAGACTTGGTGATAGTGGAGGCCTATAAGGTGACTGAGGGGATAGAAAATTCATGTCATTTTTCGGTGAAGGCAATATAAATTCAGAAGTTGGTGATAAGGGGTCATTTTTTTGTGAGGAAGAAGAACCAATCACATGTTGGTTACTGCCGTTCGTAGGGAAAGTTGGATTGGTAGCATTCAGAGACATTGAAGGATTAAACACATTTGTCTGTGTTGAAGGGAAACCATTCACAACATTGTTATTACCATTAAGAGGATAATAATATTCCTGAGATTGAATTATTGGCTGATATTGAGCATTTGTATTGTTGAATACTTGTGGATGAGAAGGGTAAAGGTGAAACTGGTTATCTCTTGAATCACCAAAGTTCATTGTTGGGTCTTGAAAGTTTCTCATGAAAGCAGACACTGGAGACTCAACGAGATTATTTTCTGAATTATCAACAATAGGAGGACAATTAGCAGATTGCACATGATTTCTTAGAAGTGTATTGTATGGAGCTTGAAAAGGTGGTACCGGCATCGAAGCCATGGCTGGAATTGGTGGCCTTACAATGGACAATGTTGGAGGCCGAATCTTTTGCAGCCTTGTAAGTTGATTAATGTTGTTAACATTAAAAGTTTGATTGGTATCATTAAGAGACATTGAAGGATTAGCCACATTTGTTTGTGTCGAAGGGAAACCATGCGGAAGTTGGTTATTAGCATTTGTTTGTGAGGAATGGAAACCATTCACAAATTGGTTGCTACCATTAATAGGATAAAATTGTTCTTGAGATGTAATTATTGGATGATGTTGAACATTTATATTGTCGAATACTTGTGATTGATGAGGGTAAGGTTGAAATTGATTACCTTCTGAATTACCAATGTTTTGCGGGAGTAAGTCTTGAGAGTTTCTCATCGAAGCAGATATTGGAAACTCAACAAGATTAATCTGTGAATTGTCAACAAGAGGATTACCAGTAATAGGCTCCTCAGGATGTGCTGGAAGTGCATTGTATAGTGCCTGTGAAGGAGGTACTGGAGCCGAAACCTGATCTGGAACTAGTGGCCTTAATGCATTTGATGTATCCCCCGTAATGTGCTGAATAAAACTCTTGAATTCATCTTTGTGAACCTCATAATAATCTGAATGAGGATAGATATATCTACCACTACGTATAATATTGTTGCCATCATCAATTGTTTGTTGAAAATAAATTTTTCTTTTGTTTTTCCCTATTTGGTTTACACCCAAACTCTGATTATGTTTTTGTGAGTTTTCCATTTCTTCCAACCTAAGAAGTTACACAATCAAAATCCCCCTATTCAAATAAATAGTTACACCCAAAAAGTACAAACCCCCACCAATTTGAAGCATATAACAAAAAACTGAGAAAAGTGAGATGAGTGAAGAAGTCAAACACCTTATGGCATTTTATAGGAATTTTTTTGTCGAGTCAGCAAAGGCAAAAGGAGATGAATTTGAAGGGTATTTTAGGTAAAAACAAATTTGATTTAACTAAGGTGTTCACGTGTATAGCGTGAACACTTATTATAAATGAAAAATATGTTGACAAACAATACTATTAATATTTTGTAATATGGTTAAAAAATAGTTTGTTTATTTAAAATATTAGGTTGATAATATGGTTGACAAATATTTATGTCTTAGTTTGCCCCTAGGTTTTTGCTCCTGGTATGGTGCCCCTAGTTTTGGTGTTCTGCTAGATTGTTTTTGTGTCATTGTATGTTTATATTGACTAAATCATGATTAATATATTAGTAAATTATTTCATCCTTCAAAAATGTATTATATGATAAATATATTATCTAAATTTATTATATTTTATTGTTTGATTTGTTATTTTATATTTTTGTTTTTGTAAACAATTTTTTTGATTAACTTTTTTAAAATTATTAACTTTTATAATTTGGTAAACTCCTTCCATTAAGTTCTAGATAGTGAGTATTTGACCAAGGAAAAAGCAAAGATTGAATTTACTTTAAAGAACAAATGTATAATATAAATGATAAATAATATTTCCTTGTAATTTTTTTTAAATATTATTAGGATAAATGAATTTTGAAGTCCTTGTTTAATTTTCCCTTTTTTAATAAAATTTTCTGAGCATGGTGGCAGAGGTGGAGGTGGTCTTGGGGTGCCAACTTAGTTGGTATGTCTTGACGTCTCCTGCTGTCTTCCATTGCTTTTGATTCAACGAAAAAAGTTCTAAAAGTACACAATAAAAATAAAATATACAATCTTTAATATGGTGATATTAAAAAAATATACCTTTTCATTGACTACATCTCATTTTTTTTAATTCCTGAATTTTATGATTCATGAATTGAGAAATATAAATTAGAAATTAACCTCTCCAAAATAAAAAATACGCTACATTTTTAAAGAAATTTTTAAATTTTTTCGTTTTTTGAAAATTTTCTAGAACATATCTGTCATTTAATAAAAAAAACATGAAATATTTTTTTGTTTTTCTTTTTTATTTTGGTGGAATAATTTTATTTTATTTTATATTCTAAATTAGATAGGAAATATATATATATATATATATATATATATATATATATATATATATATATATATATATTACTATAATATAAAACAATAATTGAATTTGCAGATGGTGTAAAATCTTTTTACACATGATGTCCTATTTTTAGTTTAGTTCTTGAAATATATCTAAAAATATCTCTTTTGTATGATTTAATTGGATGCACGTGTAAAAATTATTACACTGTCAATGTACATGGAAATTATTTCCGAGAAGATATTATCCTAATTCATGTGATGGACTTATACACTCTTCATTTTTTGTTCACCATTCTTTAATATATTTGAAATTCTAGCGTACTTGTTTTAAGATATTTTATGCGATGTTTCAACGTTTAATACATAGACGACAAATGTTCTGTTTAATGTTCCAACATCATGCAGAAAACAAATGAAACACAAGAAAATAAAAGACAAAAAAGTAAACCAGGAAGGAAATCCACTAGTTCTCATTGTAACACCCCGTTTTCCCAACTTAAAAATTTCTTAAAACATTTATCAGAGTACACAAACATAACAACGGGATATCACATGCAACGTAATCCAAAACAGTTAAATAATAAATTAACTAAATAACTTCAAAATATTGCAGCGGAGACATACTTATAAATCATAAACGTTTGGCACGCAGGCCCCATAAAAAATATCT
>Ga0209282_1001588_pt1 | contig 12565 bp, 7 predicted proteins | sample Mtrugardesep15_FD_187529 | JGI IMG/M metagenome (GOLD analysis project Ga0209282, IMG submission 187529) | Root nodule microbial communities of legume samples collected from California, USA - M. trunc garden sep15 (SPAdes) (version 2) | ecosystem: Host-associated > Plants > Roots > Nodule...
TGTCTGGAATTAAATTCAAGTTACTCAAGTTAAAAATTAAACGCTTCACATAATAAATTTTGATATGTCAAATATTAAAATCACACAACTAATAAAATAGAAGGAGAATTTAATTTTGAACATATCATCAAAGGCGCATGCTTTGCCACAAAAATACATGATACACAAGTCTCTCTTTTTAAGTCTGAGTCAACTCAGTCTTATTCAATAAAAATCTAAAATTTAGATTCTTTCTTATTTTTAGGGTAGCTAACTTCCCAGTTTTAGCACTCCCTATCGAACTAAAATCACACTATTTTCTTTAAACGATTAACTATTGCTCAAATATAAGAGTTGTGCGTTTTGCCATATGGTTATTCCAAGAGCAATTCACAAATGTAACAACTGAATCCATCACAACGAATTGCATAAAAAAATCATTAGTACATTACCAACAAATCTTTAATAGTAACCCATAAAAGGTTTGCAGCAAATTTTGACTTTGCAATAGCAAGAATGAAGTCATATCCAACATTGGGTTCATACTTTTATCAATTTGCATAAAAGTTCTTTGACAACGTGAGAAGTCACGTTCTTACTTAATATCAAAGGGAAACAAGCCATGTCACATGAAATGTAGCGAGCGTGGCTTCTAATGTTAAGTAAGATCAACATTGCTCTCTATTGGATTTTAGGGTTGTAGTTTAAAACAACAAACACTTGGTCGTTTCAGTCAAAAGATGTAATTCTATAGTTTGATTTATCTTGTTTTATTTTCGGGACAACGAAATCTCAATAAGTAATTTCTTCGGTAGACATGGTAATTCGAAACGTCTTAAAATTGTTGTTTTTGAGTTTCCAAACTGTTGTATTTGGATTTCCAAATTCTATTATCTACCGAAGTTGTTATTAGATTGAGTCACGACCAGGTCGCTCTCTTTAACACGTTTCGTGGCACTGCCCAAAATTGTGCAAGGCAGACTATCAACCACGCCGCCTCCAGGATAAAACAAGCTCAGCTACAACTGTGCGGTTAACTACTGCACTGTAGAAAACCGTTTGAGATATACTCCCTCAAATATGGTACTAAGACCACTCTTTAATACTGAAACCACTTTAATATGATATTATTACCAGTCTGTTATGGTGCTAAAACCACTCAAATATGGTGTTTCCACCATTCTAACCTTTAAGTTCTCCAAACTATCAATATGGTATTACGACCACTCAAATATGGTGTTACCACCATTTCTCCTCAAAATAGAAAAAATACCGATATAATATTTATATACCGTTAAGATCATTCTTGATTCCGACGGGACATTGTTATTTCAAATAGGGACTGTGATCTTAAAAGTACTCTTTATTCCGAATGGACGTATATTACCGAAGGGACTATGTTTTTAAGACATTTCTTAGTTCTAAAGGGACATTATACCGAATAGGGACTAAGGTCTTAAAAACACTCTTAATTTCGAAGGGACAGAAAAAGGAGATGAGGAGAAGAATAACTCGTTAACACAAGCTGGAGGGAGAAGAGAGGAAGAGTTCCCGACAACTCAATGAAACTCTTTGCTGTGTTTTTTGAACTGAGTGGAGTCCTCTATTTATATAGAGATTCTGTAACTGTTTTAGCAAAAATTGCGACAGCAGTTATTCAGTTATTCTAATGGATAAGATTAAAATGGAGTTTATCCATTAATCAGTTCAACAACACTTGTGGATAGGATTAAAAGAAACAAATCCACAAAAGTGGAGGAAACAAACTATTGAATTTGAACGAAGGAAATATAAGAAATTCAATTAAATTCTTATTCGTATAACAACTACCATAAACTAAATTTATGGGAAGTGACTCAAATAAAAACAATAATTACTATTATTTTTATGATTATCAAGTATTCAAGTATTTAAAATAAAAATACCACAATTTAACCACTACTAATGTTAGTGTTCTATTTTATGTGGGACTCCCACACTTTATTTTTTCAATTCACACAACATTATATCAAAATATAATTACTTGGTGTTTAATCTTCCAATTTATTTTCCAACATCAGACTAATGTTTCAACAGGAGATGAAGCTGAATATCGACGACACAGAACCCATGAAAAACGTGATCTTGGTACAATATCTAGGATATGGGTTTGTTAAGGAAACTGCTGCATTTATTATTTCAGATGATCTTTATGTGATGCCTAATGTTTTTGGAACAGTTATGCAACTACTTCAAAAGCTAGATATCTCTGATATTGGTGCTATTACGGAACAAACTGTTGATATCAGCAAGAAAGAGGCATGCTTTCTTATGCAACTTGCTTCTAAACTATTATCTACGCAATTGATTATTTGTTTTCTCATTAAATATTTTTACTTTTGCAGGTAATAGATATTCTGAAGTTGTCATTGGTCTCAAAGACCCCTTTGACAGATTTCTTCTTTAAAAAGAAATATTCTGAAGTTGTCAATGCTCTCGAAGATTCCATATGTAAGATTGGAAAAGCGACATCAGAAGGAGGTAGTCAGATATCTGTGAAAGTGGTGAGAAGAAAATCAACTGGAGAGATTTTGTTTGCTGAAGCAGGAGATGATTTTATTAACTTTATTTTTGGTTTTCTAACTCTCCCTTTAGGAGGAGTGTTGGCATTGCATATGCTTGAAGGTTTCTCTTCTCAAAAGTGTGACTGAGTTGATTCCTGAAAGTTATTTTATCTCAAGTGAACCTACGATCTCGAAACATCTCAAAGTATGTATTTTTTAATTTGCTTCAGACCCATCAGGTCATGGAGTATACATGGTTTCAGTTGACTTGACTATTACTCCAATGTCATCCTTCACTGCTATATCATGGTTTAAATAGTTCCAATGTTTCTCTAAATGATGTGGAAGAAAAGGTTGTTACAATTGGTCAGAAGGAGGTAAGCCATCACGTTTTCATTAATTTGCAAGCGTTATTAAGATGATTTGTTTGTTAACATATTGCAGGGTCTCTGCATTCTGAAAGCTTGGATGAACTCAACATCTGCTATGTCAAATGGACTCAACCAACTCATAACGATCATTAAGGACGAGAAATTGCCGGCTTTACAAATAATATTAGACCATATATGGACTATATTTCATCAAATATTTGGTTGTGTTTTATGTAATTTATTTCAACCGTATTTCATTTCTCCTTAATTATTGTAATTTTCTGATATAAAATAACTTTCTCTAACGTGTTTGCTTTTACAATGCCATGCCACATTGATAGTTTTAGCACCTAATCCTTGATTATGGGTATCGTTTGGGAATTGATGATTTTCTTTGGGAATTTCTTAACGGTTCAATGAAAATGATTTTCTTTGTTTCCCAATCTATAGTGTGTTTAATGGTTCTTGAATTTATAGTTTTCTACAACTGTTGTATTTTGTTGCCTCATTTCCTCCATCAAATTTCATGAAGACTTTGGGACTGTTTGGATAAAAAAAATCTTATTTAACGTATAGTACAAGCTCTTATCATGATAACATTGATAAGCGTATATGTATAAGCTTGCATAAACTATATTTATAGTTAAAGATCAAATAACATTAAATTGTTTTGGTACGTATATGCTATAAGTTGTTTTTATAAGCTATATTGAAGAACTAATGAAAATAAGTTGTAACTTATGGAAATTGTCATAAGCTGTTTTCATAAATTCTCCCAAAGCCCTTGTCTTGGTGGCATTTTGTGGGTTTAGTGTAAACTTTTTGGGGTAAAAAAAAAAGTTTTTTCGAAAAAGTTTGGTGTTAAAGTGTTAATAAAATTTCTTGTTCTTTTGCAAGATCTTTCATAAAGTTGAAATATTAACATTTTCTTAAAATCAGTTAATCCATGCTTCTTACCCTTCTGATGTTTCTATCATTCTGTCTACTTAAGGGAAACAGATTTCAGATTTGCTCTACATTTCATGCAAACCATTCTTTTCATGGAAATATAAAACATGACATTAATATCTAGCTTCTGAAGTGAAACATTTGATGTAACTTTCTTCTTACTTTGGCAACAAGAACATGTTGAGAGTGATATCTGACCAATAATGATCCACTCAATCTTCATTCAAATTCTAACATATATACACTAGAGTACTGTCTATTAACAAACTAACTATGTAAATGAGATTTGCAACTATAATAATCAGAACAATATAATCATATAATAATGAATTTTGACTTGGATAAGAAGGAGATGAAACAAAATTGAATGTCTTTGACACCACTCTAAAGTTGTTCTAACTATTTACTTCAAAGATAGCAGTGTTGAGTTCAGCTTCTCTTTGATTGAATCAAATATTTTTTATTACCTAATCAAGCAACCACATAGTTTCCCTCCTGTATATATAGACCAGGGTTATTGTCCCATTTCATCAACACAGTTTCAAACTAAAATAACAATTTCATCCTTCATTCAAAGAGAAACATGGGTGTTTCCTTTTTTTCATCACTGAAATTCCCATTGATCTTTTTATCATTGATCAATATTTTTACATTTGAGCTTGCATTGGCAGGCATAACCAGACACTACCATTTTGATGTACTAATACTACTTCCTTAAAACACTTATTAGGCATTATCAATTATATCTGCACAAACTTTTGGTTTTAGTATTTTTTTGTTTCCTTTCTTTGTTCTGCATGTAACAACATTGAGGTCACTAATGCAGATAAGATACCAAAATGTGACAAGACTGTGCCATAGCAAGAGCATGGTGACAGTGAATGGTCAATTTCCGGGACCTCGCATTGTAGCTAGGGAAGGAGACCGTCTTCTAATCAAAGTGGTTAATCATGTGCAGAACAACATATCCATTCATTGGTAAAGAGAAATAGTGAAATTTTTAATATTTGATAATAAATGTAATGTGCAAAAAACTTGGCTATCTTTGAAATAGGCACGGCATTCGACAACTTCAATCCGGATGGGCTGATGGACCGGCATATGTTACTCAATGCCCCATCCAAACAGGTCAAAGCTATGTTTACAATTACACAATTAAAGGCCAAAGAGGAACACTCTTTTGGCATGCTCATATATCTTGGTTAAGATCAACACTCTATGGACCTCTCATCATACTTCCCAAGAAAAATGTTCCATATCCTTTTGCAAAACCCCACAAGGAAATTCCTATCTTATTTGGTAATAAAACTATTAAAGGGGTGATAACCTTGAACTACCTATCTTAATTTGCATAAACTAATTAAAACTGAATTTTGGTATTAGGTGAATGGTTCAATGCAGACCCTGAGGCAATCATTGCACAAGCCCTCCAAACTGGTGGAGGACCAAACGTCTCTGATGCATACACAATTAATGGACTTCCAGGGCCATTGTATAGTTGTTCTACTAAAGGTATCAAGTGCTAATCAACACATGTTAGAGGAATAATAGCCTCTTTAAAAAGTTTATATAAATTCACTAATTACCACAATAATCAATTGGAAAACCAAGTGCACATTTGATATATACAATTTCTGCTGCAAGTTTACAAAGTTATTTACTTCTTATAAAATATATGAGCAATATTATTTAAATGTAACATGTAATTCTCTACAGATACATTCAAGCTAAAGGTGAAGCCTGGAAAGACTTACCTTCTACGTTTGATCAACGCTGCACTAAACGATGAGTTATTTTTCAGCATTGCGAATCACACCCTCAAAGTTGTTGAAGCAGATGCCATTTATGTAAAACCTTTTGAGACTAACACAATTTATATCGCCCCTGGCCAAACCACTAATGTTCTTCTCAAGACCAAGTCTCGCTATCCCAATGCAGCATTCTTAATGACTGGTAGACCATATGCCTCTGGCCTTGGAACTTTTGACAACACAACAGTCGCTGGTATATTAGAATACGAAGTCCCATCTAATACTCATCATTCAGCTTCTTCACTAAAAAAGATTCCACTATTCAAACCTAATCTCCCAGCCCTTAATGACACTTCTTTTGCAACAAAGTTCTCCAGCAAACTCCGTAGCCTTGCCTGTGCCCAGTTTCCAGCTAACGTTCCACAAAAAGTTGATAAGCACTTTTTCTTCACAGTAGGCCTTGGTACCAACCCTTGTCAAAGCAACCAAACATGTCAAGGACCCAATGGAACAATGCTTGCAGCATCAGTGAACAACGTATCCTTCACAATGCCAACCACTGCACTTCTTCAATCACACTTCTTTGGACAATCCACAGGGGTCTACTCCCCTTATTTCCCAAGCAGTCCCTTGCATCCATTCAATTACACCGGCACCCCACCAAACAACACCATGGTGAGCAATGGAACAAAGGTTACGGTTCTTCCTTTCAACACAAGTGTGGAGCTTGTGATGCAAGACACTAGCATTCTTGGTGCCGAAAGTCACCCTCTTCATTTGCATGGCTTTAACTTCTTTGTTGTTGGACAAGGATTTGGTAACTACGATTCAAATAAGGACCCAAAAAACTTTAACCTTGTTGATCCTGTTGAAAGGAACACAGTTGGTGTCCCATCTGGTGGATGGGTCGCTATCAGATTCCTAGCAGATAATCCAGGTTAGTTCCTGGTTAAGTCATACTATTAAAATTCATTTTGGTTTCAAAAAAATGTTTTAGTGCGCTTTCATAAATTAACAAAAAGCGAGCATGAAACTATAAATTAACAAAAATGTCGAATTGTGTTTGCAGGGGTATGGTTCATGCATTGTCACTTGGAAGTACATACAAGTTGGGGTCTAAGTATGGCATGGATTGTCTTGGATGGAAAGCTCCCAAATCAGAAGTTACTTCCACCACCAACTGATCTCCCCAAGTGTTAACTTCAACAAAAAATGACTGACTTTATTTTGTTTTTAACATTTAATTATTCAATACTGGGCAAGTTGTTTTTCTTTCTTTGGGTGATTTATTTATACAATTAACCTTGACTATACAATTGTAATCCAATCATTTGCCTATAACTCCTTATTCAAAGTTAATCATGTTAATAATTTGTTACTTTTACCTTGTTTGTATATTAAATATTAACTGAACCATTCCAATATTAGAAACATCACTTTGTAATCCTGGCAATAAATCAAGGCATAGTCTTCAGAACCTGTCCTAATAGAAAGGAAAATTCATCAATATCTTAGAGTTTTGTTAGGTATGGTATGGTGTAGACAAAATCAATTCAAATTTAAATTTACTTTAAAGAACAAAAAATAATTAAATATAAAAATAATATGACTTTGGACTATGGATACTTGTTAAACAAACAAAATTTTAGGGTACAGGAATTGTTCAAAACTAATGAATGCCAAATCAGATAACAAAAGCCACCTCAACTCACACCTAGACAAGGAATTAGTTAGAGGAAAGGAGCACATGGTCACTCTAATATACCATTCCTAGCATTGTAATAATTTCAGAATATTGGTATCAATAAAAAGAGAATTTGCAGTATTAACAATTGTTTGTTATTGATCATGACAGAAACACAAGTAAGGAATTACAGGTGTGAAATGTTAAACTAGAATTCCTTAGGTTTAACGGCAAAAATGTGTTAGAATGGATTTTCAAGGCGGAACAATTTTTCGATTACTATTAGGTTCCGGAAGCAGAGAAACTTACCATAGAAGAAATGCATTTAGATCAGGTGATTAATCCTTGGTTTGAAATGAACCAGCCATTCCTTACTTGGAGCGACATGAGTGATGCCCATGAATGTGATTTCGGTCCAATCTGTGCTCGTGTTTCCCTGATTAAATTGTTGAATCACATAGCCATGCATTGTTTTTTTTTTAACAAATGTTTCTATCCTGTTTTGTGATTTACGAAGCAATGACACAAACCCGCACACAATACAAACACGTAAGGTACGCACAACGATAATTTAAAATTTGAATTGATTGAACGAATAGGATTAGGACCTAGGAAGGGAATTGAAAAAGGAAAACTCCATCGACGAGTGTTTCATCTCTAGCAAACAATCCAAGTAGGACTGGACTAGGCCACAATTTTTCCTCCCTTTGTTGCTATTTTATCATTATGGACATGAAGTTCAACATTAATAAGAAACAGCTAATATTCTTAACAAAAATTCAGACTCTTACAAAATTTTATGCTTTTGATTAGTATGTTGCTTAATTTCATTTTCTTTCTGAAACTCCACAATATATAATTAGTTAGAATGATTACATCAAGATGTGGAGTCTGTTCATCAAGATGTGGCAACGGCCTCTCTTGAACGCATCAGAGGAGAACTTTACCAAAAGATATGGTGGAATAAAAGCTGCAAATGCAAAAGCTGAAAGCTTAAACACAAGATTTGGTTACTTAGGCTAATTTATAGTAATTATGCGTATAGAAATGTGTCTCTAAATTTAAATTGCATTAATTAACATGAAGTAGTTGTTGAATATCCAACGTATAGACCCAAATTGAAGGAGCATATGCAATATTTTGCGGATCGTTTGGAAGAGCTTACCGAACTTGCCAAATGGAGAAATGAAAATACTTAAAGATCATAAACATACAATAGCAGTAGTTCACATATAGTCTAATGCCTACCTGCAAGAACCTCAATTATGTGAAGAAATCAAGCACGATAACTAAGGACCGGAACTTTGAGACAACACTTGATAAGAAAGAATGGAGTATTTCTTCCCTGTATTCATTAATAGAGACCCCAACAAACAAGTTTTGGTACTCAATCTCTAAATTTAGCATATGGTAATTTCCTTGCTAAAAGAATACAAATAGACAATTACAAATTTGTGTTTGGCAAACCTAAGACAAAGCGAGCAAGTTTGCTTGCGAAGATATACTAACTATGGAAGAATTTCAGTTTACAAAATACACTAATGAACAATTTTATACAAGAAAGATCCCATTGTAGTGACAATTATGCAATAATACACTAATAGAACAAAGACACAAAAGAAAAGTGAATCACTGTGCAGCAATATCCCTTTATGTTAACAGGTGATACAAGGATTGTGTTATTAGAAACTAAATTTAATAGCTGTATATAACTATTATATGTAGAAATCAAATAACTCTCACTTCCAAAATCAATATTCAATATGTGTTGAATATATTCAATATATGTTGAATTGCAAAAACATTATATGCTTAAAATATACATAGATAACTGAGTTCTAAACATGGTACTCGGATCTATGACATTTTTAAATAAAGGAAATAATCACACGATCGAAACCAAGTAATTTTACACGTACATAAAATATGTTTTTTTTTCTTTCTCTTTGCGGTGCATAAAATTAATTTTTTTTTTAAATCCCTTAAAAAATGTTTTTTTTAAATGTGTATATTTGAAGTCTTTAAACGAAAAAAAAAATGGTCTTCCACCCTTAAATTTGTTTTTGCTGGAGCCGCTTCATGGACCGAATGAGTTATCAATTATCATATAATAAAACGTGTTCATATTGGATTTCATGAATTTAATTAGTATATTATTGATGTGCCAACAATGAATGATGTGCCAACAAATCATTGTTGGCACGAGGATTGCCTCCAAATAATGGGTGGCTCGATAGTGGAAACTAGTAGCATGTCGGTTAATAGATCTTAACAGAGACTCTGATACCATGTTAAAAATTATAGATGGGCCTTAGACAATCCCACAAAACCAGTTTGTAAGTTGAAGATTGTCCCTACTTATAAACACATATTCAGGCCATCTTTTGTCTAATGTGAGATTCTTTATCATGTATAAAATATTATACACCGATAGAGTGTGGTACTAATTAAACTCATATTTCATAAGACTAAGGAATTATTTTGTACATATATTGACGGTGCATTTTTTTTACACATACATTAAATCAAATCACGTAAAAATTTGTCTAGATGTTTTGGGACCTTAATTTATAAAAGTGGCATTCACTTCAAAAAAAAAAACTTATAAAAGTGACACAATGTTGAGGGGATGTGTGGCGCCTCACGTTTGACCGATAGCTTTCCCTCTTGCAGCATGATCCGTTGACAATGTCCAATGTTCGGAGTCTCTCTAAAAACATGCCATATATCTTGTACATCGCTTCTTGAAGTTAATGGCCCCATAACCAGAAAGCATGGGTTTAGTGTCTCATTGTCCAGTTATACCGAGCTTTTACATAGTCTAATTCATCAAGACATACATATTTTTTGCCAGACTCAAGAAAGAATCAGGTTACCTCTCGGATGTAATAATGATTGGCTAACCTTCCATCGTTTGAGGTAAAAAGCGCCTAACCTAAAAAAATATAAGAGATAGATGGAAATGTAACCATGTTGGTTGTAGTTAAATTTATTCAAGAAAAGTATACCTTTATTTTTATCATGAATAGTGAACCATATTTACTTGAAATTTAGCCTACGATATTTTTTTAATGACAAATTTTAGTATATTAATTGCCATGACTTGAATTCTAGATTTTAACTCATGAATTCTTTCAATATTTTAACTCAAACTAGTTGAGCTAGCATAATATTTTATTATATTATATCCTTGAAAGAGTCTCTTCTTAGAATTTCACAAAGTTAGAAGTAGCTTCTTCCTTTGCATTCATATTAAGTTATTGCTTACATCATATTTTAACTCTAGAACAGAATTGATTATTATGCTATGCTGAGTCCTCTTCTCTGACCACGTCCAAACTGGATGTTTCAAAGAAATGAACATATCAAAAAAATCAATTAAACACACGCTTTTCTTTCCTTTAATTTCATTTCCTTCTACAGCACTTCAACTCTTCACAACAATAAATTCCAATCAAACTCAAAACCAAATCCCTTTCCTTCTTATCATCTCTGTCTTCACAGCATAATCTGAGTTGTTTTGTTTTTCCAACATGGCGCAACAATCACTTATATACAGCTTTGTGGCACGTGGCACGGTGATTCTGGCGGAGCAAACCAACTTCACCGGTAACTTTGCTGAAATAGCATTGCAATGTCTGCAAAGACTCCCAGCAACCAACACAAAATTCACATACAACACGGACGGTCATACCTTCAACTACCTCACCCATGATGGATTCAGTACTTACCTCTTATCTTTTTCTTTTACATAATCACTACACAATGCGATATATGAGGCACGGACACTAGATACTGGTTTCATGTCAGATATTGATTACCTCTTAGGAAATTTTTTATATGTGGGTCATTAAACACCTCGTACGAAATTTATGATTTGATTTATATGTTGCTTTCTAAAATTCTTTATCTTTAGGTTACTGCGTTGTTGCTGTGGAGTCGTTTGATCGCCATATTGCTATGGCCTTTCTTGATCGCATCAAGGAGGATTTTACGAAAAGATATGGTGGAGGAAAAGCTGCAACAGCAACATCTAAAAGCTTGAACAAAGAATTTGGGTACTCAACATCTAAAAGCTTGAACAAAGAAAATGTGTCTCAAAAATTGAATTGCATTAATTAACATGAAATTTTTGTTGTATATATGCATGGCTTAGACCGAAATTGAAGGAGCATATGCAATATTGTGTGGAACATCCAGAAGAGGTTAGCAAACTTGCGAAAGTAAAAGCTCAGGTTTCTCAAGTTCAAGATGTTATGTTGGAAAATATTGATCAGGTATATATATGTCTAAATTGGATCCTTTGTGACCGACTTTGAAGCGCAGATCGTTAGATTAAGAGAGAAAATTTTATTTGTTTTGTCTGCAGGTCCTTAATCGTCAAGTGAAGATTGATGTTTTGATGGACAAAACTGACGACCTTCGTGATCAGGTCAATTTATTTGTTCATACATTAACTTTGTTTTCATCACAAAATCACAACACCTTCGCAGAAAACATAGTACTGTGTTTATTTATGGCTGTTCTATTTCATGAATTACTATATATTTATATTTTTACACACACATGAATAGGGGTCTAGTATAATCTAGTTACCATATATAACTAAATTACATTGTCAAATTATCTTAACAGATATATATACACAATCTTAACAGATATATTCACATAATTTTAAATAAATTAGACATTTATAGGTATGTAATTGATATGGCAGTTTGAATATGGGTTTGCAGGCACAAGATTTCAGAAGGCAGGGAGGGCAATTAAGGAGAAAGATGTGGTTTCAGAACATGAAGATAAAACTAATAGTTCTTGCTATCATAATTGTCATCATTCTCATAGTTGTTCTTGTTGTTACATAATTCAAATAGTAGAGTTATTTTACTTAGGTTGTTATTTAGTCAGTGAATGGTGTACTATATATATGGGACTATTGTGTTGATAGTTGGTGCACTTTATGGTGGGAATGATGGTTTACTTTTCTCAATTTAATTGTTACAATTAAAAATATCCAAACAAACCAGAAGGTGAATCCCTTTTCTAAAATTCTTGCTGACATAGACATCCTTCATAGATTGATCTATCCCCTTGCTCATAATCAAAATTCTTGCCTTAACTTATTTTCTCAAGATAGTTTACCCTTTCAATTTTTGGAATAAACAAAAATTGATGGGCATATAGAGAAAAATGTCACTACCAAATGGGATAATTACTCGTAAAATAACAGTCGCATCATAGTCAAATGGTCCCGCAAATAGTGCATTCAAATTACTCATAAAGAGTTGA
>Ga0209282_1001589_pt1 | contig 12564 bp, 4 predicted proteins | sample Mtrugardesep15_FD_187529 | JGI IMG/M metagenome (GOLD analysis project Ga0209282, IMG submission 187529) | Root nodule microbial communities of legume samples collected from California, USA - M. trunc garden sep15 (SPAdes) (version 2) | ecosystem: Host-associated > Plants > Roots > Nodule...
AGGGTTCAAATCTCAGACACTTCACTTCTCCATATTTAATTGTGTGAGTTTTAGCCACTAAACTATTATATTAAAAAAAAACTCAAATTCAATTAAGCAAATCGTCCTTTGACATAGTTTTTTTTTTGTTCAAGAAATACACTCACTAAAGACAAGTGGTGGTAAAATTCCGCGTGAGTTGAAGGAATGGTAAGCGCGTGGAGACTCACGTTACTGTCATTCCAGAAAATAAAAGTGAATGACATGTGCGGCCGAGATTAGAAACTGAGAAAGAAAGAAAGATGCAAATTGGGAAAGAAAACGGCGGTGCGTGTCATGTATACACGGTTATCATCTTATCCAAAAACAAATAAACAAAGTGCTATTTCTGGAAAACAAACAAACAAACATAAACACAAACACAAACAAGACACAATCTAAGTAATATACCTTAAAACAGTACTACCTCTTACTATTCCTTAGGGATGCAACCTGTTTCTGGCGGTGGTGGTTTGACACGGTTTAACTCAACTCCAGCGAGTTGGTTAGAATCGTTTATTCTTAAAGAAGAAGATGAAGTTGATGAAAGACAACAACAAGATCACAACTTAAGTTTTACTCAACTGCTTTCTAATAATAACAACGTTGCTGCTGGACCTGGTCCTGGCCCTTCAACTCCTGAGTCTCATCCATATTTATCTGACTATTACTCTTCACCGCTTACTCCCACATCTGCCAATGTTGCTAACAATCCTTTCACTCAGGTACTTTTATTACTTTACTTTATTATTCTGACTGGTCACATATGAAGCACGGACACTCCTAAGATTAAGCGTGTCCCGACACGACCCCGACAATTGTAATTACACTGAATTATATGATTTTTTTCTTTCAAATTTTTAGCTGTGTCGGCGTATCAGTGTCCGGTGTCCGTATTCGTGCTTCATAACTAGTCACCCTATAAATTGATGTATCTGGTACAAATTTTGTATCGGATACATATGTTTCTTATAAACAGAGTCGGAGTGATTACATTCATTTTCGTGTGTAGTGTAAAACGTTTTTACACATGCATTCAATCATATATTAACATGTAGATATTTTTCGATTAAAAATTAAACTTACAAAATTATACTAACATGTGATTTGATAGATTGGATGAAGGTTTTGTCGGTGTGTCAAATGTGAATTAGTAGTTGAAAAAATGTTATTTGAACACCCTTTTGTTGGGACAACTTGTTTAATGTTTAATATATAAGGGAAATGAATCATACACATGATATTTAATGTTTTGGGTAAAAATGTGATGTCCAACTCATTTTTATGGTTGTTCTTAGCCCAATTTGACGACTCCCCAGGCTACCATCATGACGCAGCACGTGTAACACCGGTTAGGTGGATTGGAATTAATTCTATATACTAAATGAGTGAATCGTCATTTTGATTCTTGAAATTATAGGTGTTGTTCTATTTAGTCTCTCGAACTTGCGACGTATCAATTTAGCCCGTTAACTTTACAAAGTGTAAAAAATTTAGGTATTTTTCTAAGTTTAAACTACTATTTCAAATGTTCTATTTAAATCCTCTATGTTTGTCTTAATGAAGCAAAAAATTATTCAAATATTAAAGACAATATGAGACTGTTCCAGCACGAAAAACACCTTAGAATCACTTATAAGGAGGATTGACTAGACCAAAAGATATTCATTTAGTGACAAAAAGGTGATAGGAATTAAGTTATCTATATATAATATACTGATATGTAGGTGTTATTATAGTGACATGGAGGAGTATAACAGAACATAATGAGGTTGTTTGATACATATAAAACACTACTTAGTGAGCAAATACTTTGGTTTTTGTCCTTATTCCTTATTGGGAAAACAATTTAACTTATTGAATTAACATGTTCTAAATTTTTGTGTGTTTAAAGGGAGTTGAGGATAGTGGTATAGCAATTGACCTTAAAATGGACAAGATTTTAGAGGATTCAGTTCCTTGTAAGATTCGGGCAAAGCGTGGATTTGCTACTCATCCAAGGAGTATTGCTGAAAGGGTAACCCTCTTTACTTGTCATAATGCCAATACTAATTTGGGATTTGCTTAGTCATTTGTTTAATCCAAATTGTGTGAATTTTCTGTTTTTTGGTTTCTTGTTGTTGTGTAGGTTCGGAGGACTCGTATTAGTGATCGCATAAAAAAACTTCAAGAACTTGTGCCAAATATGGATAAGGTTTTGCTTTTCATCTTAAAGCACTATAACTTGTTTGTTTTTATGTTTTTTGATTACCAGACAAATGATTTAGTTCAAGATATTATTTACCATACAGTATGATTTGTACCCTTTGAACAGCATCCAAGATGATGAATTTGTTAAAACAGAACCTTTCTTTTCTTTTATTACATATGAGGTTTTGATCGAAATTGACTTGGAAAGATATTGCAATGATAATTTAATTCATCTATGAATCAATGTGTGTTGTATTTTATGATCAGTAAATCCTTTCACTTTTGAGTAGTGTCTTAACTGTGAAGAAAAGTACTTAACTACCGGTTCTCCTTGACTTTGAAGTTAATTATTTTCTAATTATTGACATAATGACACTGGTTAAGGAAACAAGTTTAGTCAATTCCGGATATTAAATTTTCCTTAACAGTTCCTTTAATCAATAGTAAAGTTGGGACCAGGTTTCGGTGCAATTGAAAACCAGTGTAGTAGTGTCTTCGGCATGCTCGAGGCCATCTGATCAAGACCTCACTGTCCAGATTTGAACCTCAGAATTTTATATTAAACTAAAATAAAAAACAATCTTGAGATCTGAACTGTCTGATTTTGATTTGACGGTTCTTATGTGCTGACTGCATACGGTCATATGACTGCACCTTATCCAATTCCGTCAATTGATTTCGTGTGTGGAGTAGAAAACAAATGTTCTTTACTATTTGAATAAATCAGCAATCTGAAAATGCCATAATGTATACACTAAATTTAAGTCCAACTTAACTAAAAATCCATAGGTTTTAATCCCCTTGTATACTTTTTATTCAGGTTCCTTTTGCAATGTACAAGTTTATTAGAAAACTTTCACTTTTGCAGTAACCTTAATGATTGAGAGATTTCAAAGATCATAAATGTGAGATAACCTTGTCTTATATATCTCAGTGTTTGCCCAAACAACAAGAAAATTACTTGACTACTTGCCTCCAAAAATATCTTGCAATATCTATTTCATAATCCTTCAAACCTGCATTTGGTTTTCTTCGACATTTTTTGGAAGGTGAAGTCTTCCTCTATGGTAAACATAGACATGTTTGGACTACAGTCTAAATGTAGTTGATAGATTATGCATAAGCACTTATATAGTATTTGAGTTAGAAACAGTTGTGTAACATCTCTAGATCAGCTCAGTTTGTCATTTCATTTTTTCTGGTAAGTTAGTAGCTGTTCAATGTGGCAGTTTCTGTTAGGATCTCAAATGCGAATGTAGGACCAAGTAGTAAACTGGCTAACCAGAGTCCACTAGGAAGAGAGTGATGATATTTTTTTTTTTGCCGAATCAAGAGTGTAATGACATCAAAGATGTTGTAAGACATCCCAACCAGGTTGGCACTCCTTAGAACCTCTAATCCTATGCCAATCACTCATATATATCATTTTAAAAAATGGGGAAAATAAAATACAAAAAGGGGGGGGACTAGGCCGTTACCCCAAACATAAAAAGGAAAGGGAAAAAAAAAGAAAATCAACAAAAACATAAATTCAGGAGATTACAACGATCCCTGTAAAAGTTCCCATAAAGAACCTGTGGGAGGGTATCCCACCAAGAAAATTCATGACAGTCATGACCCAAGGGTTTCCTTCCTTGAAATTTGGATTGTGAGTAAAACAAAGATTCCATAAAAGGAACTTCATTGGGAACTTGATGGAATATGACCCCTATAACGGGTGTTATGTGTCCCAGCTGCACGAGCTAATTTTACCTGTGTTTTCTTACCTTTCTATGTTATAAAGGGAGTAAACCCATCCTCATTTTCATTAGAAGTTGAGCCTCACCTGCTGCCCAAGCCTTTTGAATTTTCTCAGTATCATCCGTCACAACCTTCTTCAAAATAGGGCCCGGTGAATGCACTTGATGGACTTGTGTTGATGATACTGCTTCCAAGTTTATGCTATCCGAAGAAGCATGATTAGCTTAAGGGACATCGGTATAATTATTGTTATGAGTATCATCTTCCATAACCTTCCTGTTGTCCTGCGCATCATCATCATCAATAACAGGAGCAGAATTTGGCAACAGCGCATGCATTTCTTGTGACTGTGTTTGTATCTTGCTCATCATCATCATTAGCAACAGGCACTTCCTCTGATTGTTTGTTTGTGTTATGCGCTATAACATCCTTAAGTGCATTCGATGATGGCATCTCTGTATCCTTGGGAGGATCATGAAGGGGCTGATCATGATGAATGGTGATGGGCTGCCTGGAAAAGTCCCTCTTCTCTTTGTGTTTTGCCGATTTGGGCTTGTCGTCCTTAGGCTTTGAATGCAATTTATTACAAAGGGCAACAAAATGCCCAATAGTATAGCAAATGGAGCAAAATTCTGGTAATCGTTCATAAACTACAGGTACGTAGAACGCATATCCCTCACGTTCCACCATCACCTCCTCAAAAATATGCTTGGAAAGATCAATATCAACCAAAATTTGTGCATAATGACCGAATGCTCGTTTCTTGGTAGCCTCATATATCAACAACAGTGTACCAACTCCATAGGCGATTTCCATCAATGTTTCATGCAGCCAATACTCCTGCGGTAAATCCAAAAGACGGATCCATACCTGGACATGTGACTGTTTTTACGTGTATGGACAGGGAAATAATATGACGTGGTAGGGAGTAAGGGTGAGCACATGGTGTGACCAATCCTGTCTTAATGTTGTATGATATAAGTGCTTATTTGAGTTACATCGAAACAATAATGTTACGCCTCTAGAGCTTAGTTTTTCATTTCATTTTTGCGTGCAAGTTAGTTCGTAGTTGTTTAATTTGTTAGTTTCTTTTGTTCTTGTAGCAAACAAATACTGCAGAGATGTTAGATGAGGCGGTAGCTTATGTCAAGTTTCTACAGAATCAAATTGAGGTAATCTATTGTGTGTGACTAAATTTATGCTTGTGATTTAGTATTCAGTACTCTCTGCATTTTGTCACACACTAACTTGTTGACTAATCTTGCATGAATTGATACATTACAGGAACTATCAGAACAGCAAAGGAGATGTAAATGCACGATTCCCAAGTAAATGGATGATTCCGTTTGCATATTCGCTTTTGAATTATCAAATTTTTGGTGTTTTGATGAAGATCAACCATAACTCAGAGAGTGAAGTTTGTGTCGCATTACTCTACAACAAATACATGTTGGGGGTGCCATTATCAATTTCATGAGGAATCCACTTCAAATAGAGTTCTTAGCTAGTGTGTTATAGTTTCATAGACATAGTTATAGTGTCGTATAACTCATACACAAATCTGCTAATATAATTCAGTAGCTTCTTTAGCTTTGTTTTTGCTAAGATATAATTAGTCATTAGTTATATGTAAAATTCTTCAAATGATCAGAAGTTTATGCAAATTTCCGCCATATATGATAAAATTTTGCATTAGGGTTTTAGTCATTTTTGTTGGAAGTTAGGAATTTTCTACTATTGACATATTGGCGTATGGAAACAAAACTAGACCGTAGTAAATGAAAAACAAAGTAGTTATTATATGAGGAATGCATACTTAAATAATTTGATACTTGCTTCTCATATAACGGCTAGCACCGTGTTCCGATTTGTACTTGCAAGGACTGAGTAGAAGCGTTGCCGTTCGTATGGCACTCGTGATCCATCTTTCATTCGGTTTTCCTCGACCTTTCAAGAGGTAACAATCGATCGTTGTTTCTTGATCATTCCATGTGAGTGTCCTATGACTTGAAGTCATTATAATCCCAACCTGGAGAGTTGTAAACTTTAAGGCCATCAAACATTGTTTGTGACAGGAGAATCACAATGGTGGGTACTATATCAAAATAAACCGTTTATAGGGTTATGAATGATGTAGATATGATTCATTCCTCCCACATAATATGAGTTATGTCTTGGGCGGTGATACGTGAAACATGTGTGCCCACGTCAAAATGGACCGATATAAGTTATTGACTTCATTAGTGATTGCACGTATGTTTGAGAATAGGGAAATAAATAATTCGACCTAATTAGGATGACATATTTTATGACTTGTGTTCAATTAAGACATTTGGATGAAGAGACAATTAAAGCACGGTAAGTAATGGTCGTGGTAAGATAGTTGGGAAGTAACTATATATATTTTTAAGAAATTAAATTAGCCTATTTAAATTTATATTGGGGAGAAGATCTTAAGGAGAAATACACTTCAATGTTTCAAATCAATACCATCAGACCAACCTAAATGTGTTATGAAAAGTAAGTATTTAATTAGGAAATTGTATTATTAACTAATGATTTAATTAAATAAAAGGTAATTGAATTTGCAATTTAAAAGCCCATTATGGTAAAAGTTAGAGAGGAGCAATATAATATAGTGCTTCAACAAAACATAAACCTAAAATTATTTATTGTAGCTCTAAGCTAGCACCGACACATTTTTAAACAACTGTTGGTGTAGACTAAGTAGAGACATTATGTTAGTATTGGTGATTTTTATCCTCCTCTACGTATCAAGAGGTAAACACATAAGCTAATATAGTGAACTTTTGTGTTTAGAAAATTGATGACAATGAGTTTATTGCGCTTAGAGTTTTAGATTTTGTAGCCCCATCATGCCAAAATGCAACACTAGATGTATACAATTTTGTTTTTCTTCTAATTTTAGTAATTTAAGAAGTATAAACATGTTTTAAAAACATAATTTGTTTTTAATATTGTGCATAACATGAACAAAAATCTTATATATGTCTAACCCGAACAAAATTTGGAAATTCACTAGCATTTATTATATTTATTCCTTAAGTACCCTCGTCATAACTTATTATACACTTAGAAATATCATTGAATGAATTTTCAACTTATTTTGTCTCATATTTACAAATACATCGAAAGACCCAACACAATTCAGTTAAACCAGAGCGACATATATTAGTATCACAATCATCGGTAGTAACACACCAATATGTATGATCTGTGATTTCAAATAAGAATTAAAGATTAATAAAAAAAAAAATGAACGATTATGGGTATGATAAAGAAGATAATTTAAATAGATGAGAAAAATAACTTACTTCCGCTGGTTACAAGACCAATTAAAGAAAGAAAGATGACTAAAGCATGAACAAATTTGAGAATTTCAACCATATTTTTTCTCTTTGCAAATAATAAATAGAAAATTTGTCGAAAATCTATGCATTGTAAGTGCAATTTAATAGCCTTCTATACTTATAGAGTTGGAAGAAGTCATTTATAATTTAAGAATTATTGTAAGTGCCTCTTACATACATCAATACGTTTTGCATATCTTCTTAACCTTAGTTAAAATCTCACATGAAACTTTTAATGATCATCAGAGGTCAATATTTTTCTTTTCTAAAGTATCATTATATATATTACCTTTCAATAGAGACAATGGAAATATTCGAAAAAAGAAAAGTAGTGTGAATAATAGAAAGAAAAAAAAATAGTTGTAGTTGAGACTCCTGTCGTTTCATTGGTGAAGTTTATGTGACAAACCTATTGTTTATAAATTTGTGAATAAATTAAAATATAAAGAGAACACATAAAGTATATTGAAGAGAATGTATGTGAACACAATAAATATATACAAATATAATTTTTTTGGCTTTTATAAGGTGTTGTGATATTGGTGTATTAACTTAATATATAACCATCATTCAAGCTAAAAATGCAATCCATTGAACAACAATTCAAAGGTCATGCCAAAAGATACAACGAAATACCCAAAGAAGCTGACAAACACTATATACATATCGCATCATCACTTGTCACTTTAACCATAATTAAAGATAATTGTTGTTCTCACTTTTGAGTTTGTTCAAAAATTCATCCAATGACAATGAACTCCCGAAATTTTTTGTTCCGCGATAGTTAACTGTCGATGGGGTAAATGTGTAATTTACTAGTGTTCCATAGCAAAGGCCGAAGTGAGAACAACAAGCTTTTAATTAAAAACTAAGGAGCGAATTAAGTATAGAAAATTGCTCATCTCCCAATAAAAAACGCTCATGTACAACTGAATGGACGAAAGTATCATCGCGTGACTTAAGTCAAGCTAGACACTTTCAGCATGAGTTAACTCACGCGTGTTATAAGCCAGCGTGACTTAACTCACGCTTCTCTGGTCGGTGGCGTGACTTAACTCACGCTGCCTTGGCCGGTGGTTTAGCTTGCACCACTAGAAGTTTAGTTTTAACACCCCCCCTCCACATATTTTGCTTTACCCCATCACCTCCATCTTCTTCTCAAGCAGATTTAGTATTACCCGAATCCCCCATCCCTAGACAAGAAATATACCTTATTGTAAATGTATCGATATAATAATAAAATGAGATTTTATGTGTATCAATTTTGTTCTTCTATTTTTGTTTATATTTGCATTTATTTTATGATTTTGGCATCTAAATAATATAATGTTTTCGAAGACTAATTAAACCCATCGTAAATTCGAATACAGTTGTGTATGGAATAAATTCGAATAGAGTTGCACAAGTACACAAAATCAATTCAAAAAATACACAATTTTATTTCATCAACATTACATTACATTCTCCCTAAATATATGTGGTATCATCATGAGGTTGAATTTAAATTAAATTGTTGAATGTTTGCAAAAAATATTGGCATTGAAATGTCTTATACTTCGGGTAGAGATTTGCAGTGCGCTTTGAAAATTGAAAAGAATGAAGAGAACAACACATGTATTCTACCGAATCAACTTTATAGGTTATCACATCGAATCCCTTCATATAGGATGAGTAGAGATGTAAAGGAATTAGGCGCATTCTCGTACGCCCCACTCATCCTATACAAAGGAATTCGATGTGAAAACATATAAAGTTGACTATAGCCCTGAGGCTATTAACAAATTGCTAGGGATAACCCCACCTGAGCACTGTGATGTTCAGAGGCGAAAGGATGAGGTGAATAACTAGAACGATGAGCAGTGGGAAGAGTTATTGCTCACTTTGTGTAGAGAGGGAGCCAAATGGCACAGGGCTAGGATGATGTTGAAGTCTGACTTCAAGCTAGTCCCTAAGGCTTGGACATCCTTTGTAGTGAAGACCTTGGAGGGCACCTCGTGTAGTGCTGAGATTCCATTAAGGCGAGTCCACACGGTTGCAACTATTCTGGATTGTGCCCCGATTAATGTTGGTGAGCTGATGGCCAACAACATCTATGATATTGCCTCCAAGAGCTTGAAGGCGGTGGCGTATAGTAGCCTGATATGTTGGTTGTGCGAGGAAGCGGATGTGGACTTGTATACCAACAATTTAGATGCGCCTATGATGAAGCCGATAACAGATAAGGTTATGGAGGGCCTTGTGAAGGACTACATGGAGTTCTTTAGGAAGGTCCAGGTTGAATAGGAATAAGGAGGAGCACTACCACAACCACAACCGAGCCAGCCCCCACCACAGTCTCACATGTTCCACGGAGAAGGCAGTCACTAGGCTCCCTACCAACCTATTCATCCGATGATGATTGACTACATGTTCGCACATGCGAATTGGGTGAATGAGGTTTCTGATCAGGGGTATTGGAACCGTCCTAGGTTTGGTGAAGAGTTTGTTGAAGCAGCCCGAATTAATAGAAGGAAGATGGCAGGGTCATTTGACAGGTTCAATTAGTCGAGGGATGACATGACTCAATACTTTGAGGTGACTAGAGGTAGGGCTATTGAGAGAGAGCGGGAGATATCCGAGGATTTTTATGCAAGTGACGCTAGGTCTAGGTCACATTTCTTATAGGAGGTTTACTAGGGTACTGAGCAGATGGATACTGGAAACCTTGACACCTGGATTGACTGTGATCAGATGGATTGAGTGAACTACTTATGGTTCCACTCATGATTATTTCCTTGCTTTATTTGTTTCAACACTTTTATTTTGTATTTTTGTTATTTTATCGTTGATGAGTCAATAATTAATGTTTTTTATATATTATTTCAGTCCGTTTTATTTAGATTTTATTCGTTTTTATTTCCTTTCTAGAACTATTTTACTTAAATTGCAAGTTATTTTATTTTAGGAACAAATATTTGAAAGATTACGTCTTGGAGCAAAAGTAAGGCTATTTGGAGCTGATTCAGGACAAAAATATGAAGATTCTGTGCAAAAATACAGACACAGCCCGTGCCATGAAGACACAACCCGTGCCTGGGAATAATTCAAAGCCATATACCCACCAGAAAGGTTGGCACGGCCCGTGCCTCCAGTGGCACGGACGTGCGCGACCTCCAGACAGCTTTTTGCTGCTTTTGCTTCTTCGACAAGCCACCTATTTTAGTTTATTTCTGACCTAAAGCCCATGGTTTCTTATGCAACACTTTAATGATTTATTTCTTAGGGCTTAAGTCATTGTTAGGCTATAAATAGAGCAGCCATCAAGCTTGTATAATCATCTTTTGTTCTTGAGAATTATAAGTGACAATATTTCCTTTGAATAAAAGTTCTTCTTCTTTATTTTATTTTATGTTCTTCTTCTTCTCTTTCTCTTCTATGTTTACAATGAACATGAGTGAGTAGACTCTTCTTGTCTTGGGATTGTTGGATGACTCTAATGACTTAATTCCTATCAAACCAAGCCTCGAACCCTAACTTTATGTAAATCTATTTTCTAATCTAAATTCACCGTTTTTATAATGAATTAACATGTACCAAACTCATAATGCGACAGCGGAGGGTTAGTACATGTTAATTCATCATCACAAATATCAAAGCGAAGCAACGAAAGAAGAAGTTTTGATATTGGAACAAATGAATTTAGACAAGGATTGCGAAACATAAGAATAGTCTAGCAAACCTTGAGATAATAAAGTTTCATTCTTCAAGGATTTCAATAGCAATCAACCATGAAAATAGGCTTGATTGCTAGAGAAACACATTCACTAATTTCGAGACAAACTCTAATACGCTAAAGAGAAACTTGTTTTTAGAAAATAGGTCCAACATAAAGTTCTAGGTTTAGGGTTTGGTTTATGAAACGTGTCACGATTGGCTGAAAACGTGAAATGATTTGGAGTATAGGATGATGTTCATTCGACATTGATGAAAATGTGCCACAATGGATATTTTGTGACACGATTTTGGGAACCCTAATTTGGGAAGTTTGTTACTCAAGGAAGAATCAGAACACAATTGACTTAAATCATGTCATGATTGGGCGTGTTGTTTTGCATATTTAAGCTGAATTCAGATCCAAATACAAGGGTTACGAATTCTGGAGAGAGAAAATACGATTTTGAGACCTGAAGACTGCAGAAGGGGCGATTTCATCATCTCTTTGCGAGTTGATGTGTGTTTTAATTCTTTCATTGATTATGCTATTTGTAAACTCAATTATGAGTAGCTAAATCTCTTAGAGATTATGTTTGAGATGATTCTGATGTAACCCTAATTAAAACATGTTGTTGTGAAACTCTATTTATTGTAAATATCAATATAGTTTTACTTAATTCAATTGTTCTTAATGCTTTTTATATCCTGATCACATATAAATATGAATTCGTGAGAATGAATGACTACTGACCATAACTTTGAACTTAGACCTAATTGAATTGTTCAAATAAACAGGGTTAAACTAGGAATGGTTAATCATTTATTTGTGATATTAGGTTAACGCTCTTAAAACCTTCAAAGAATATTATATCACCTAAGGAATTAGGGACTGTAATCTGAAAAGAGGGTCCTAAGTCAATGGATTGATTAGGGCTGATTTAGTTAACCATCGTGAAACTAGAGGAATATTCATAGGAAATAGGTGCAGTGTAACAATTAGGGAAACTCAGAGGATTTGAAAGACCTAGTCTCATCTCTCTCTATATTTTCTAAACAAATCTTTATTTTCAGTTATTTAATTTTATGCAATCAAATCTGTTGCCTAGGGCACTTAAAATATATTTACACATCCTAGATAATAACCACATTGCTGATTTGAGATTAACACAGTCCTCGTGGATACGAACTTAATTTTATTACTCCGATAGCTTTAGTACACTTGCGAAAAGTCAATCAAGTTTTTGGTGCCGTTGTCGGGGACTGTTGAATTATTTCAACAAGGCAATATCGTTATAATTTAGGATTTCTGCAATTTAATTTCTGTCGAAAAATTTAAATTGTTCGGAGTTCATTATTATTTTTAGGCTTAACTGCACTTTTTGCCCCTTAAGTTTCGAAATGTTGCGATTTTGGTCCCCTATTAAAAAAATGGCAAAAGTGACCCCCAATGTTTACAGAAATATGCTATTTTGACCCCCTAACATAAGGGAAATATACATTTTTGACCCCTTATCTTTACAAAAAGTTGCGGTTAGGACCCCTTTTTTGGGAC
>Ga0209282_1001591_pt1 | contig 12560 bp, 7 predicted proteins | sample Mtrugardesep15_FD_187529 | JGI IMG/M metagenome (GOLD analysis project Ga0209282, IMG submission 187529) | Root nodule microbial communities of legume samples collected from California, USA - M. trunc garden sep15 (SPAdes) (version 2) | ecosystem: Host-associated > Plants > Roots > Nodule...
TTTTTTTTTTTTATGTTGTTCCTCTTCTCTTTAGGCAAAATAACCCTAAAAATTTGCCATGATCTAAACAAATTAACTTTCTAAGAAGCACTCATAGACCAATTCATTCAAGAAAGATAAAATAGGTGTGTTAGATGAGGGAGATGTTCACATGTTACTAATTTGATCAATTGAGGAGTGATGCATATCTTGCAAGTCGGTTTTTCTTAGTTTTTTTTTCAAAGATTCTCCTTATTGGAGGTAATACAAGACAATGTCAAATGTTAAATGTGGATATATCACTTAACCCTAATTTGAACATTAATCGACAGTCAAATTTTTAAGGGGAGATGATTATTTTGGTCCTTTAATGTGTAACTATTTATTAGTCATAATAATCTATGAATGTATAAAAATATTAAAATAATCTTTGATTGTATATTTTGTTAATCAAAATATTATCTCACGTTAAAATATTATGTTAATATTGTCATATCAGTCTCTTGATATACTTATTTAGTGTCATATCAATCAGTATAAGTACTTAATTATTGTCATATTAATCTATATAAGAAAAAAAAAAATATTATCAACATTGAGGAACTATTTTAACGTTGATAATTATTTTGACTAACGGAGTGTAGAGTGAGAGACTATTTTGGAACTTCTATACATTCAAATAGTTTTGTGACTAATCAAGAAGAAAGGTTGTTTGGGAGGAATATACGAAAAGGAAGATGAGGACAAGAAGGAAGTGTTGTTCAATGTTTTTTGTTTGAGGGGAAGACATTGAAGAAAACAATTAAAACTAAAATTAAATAAGAAAAATGATGGCAGAGAAAAGTATTGTGGGTTCGTGTGCTAGAAAAATACATAGAGCACCCGACAAAGATATGGTATTGAGGCCAAAATAAAGCCATTCTTTTCTTTTTGTAGGTTCTAGCTACCTTCCTTGATAATTGATATATGAATGGAGAAAACTATTTTCTATAAATTGTTCCCATGGTCTCTGATCAGAACGGTCTAAATCTCGAGATTTAAGGGTTCATTTGTTTGTTAGCAACATCAAAATGCGGTTTAAGGGAATGTTTGCTTGTGCAATTGAAATCGATAAATAATGCTTATTAATTAATTGATTTATTTGTGGTGGCTATATCTAGCCAAAAGGAATAATTCCAACATTGGTTTAGTAGTTTAGTATTTTTAATGAAGAATATTCATTGATATAAGAAGTTGCACGCATATGTTAATGTGATTATATATAGATTAATCAATTTTTTCTTGTAAAAAAATGGATTAATCAATTTTATTTATTAAATGACTTGTTCCATTGGAAGGACAATTATGCTACAATATATATTAACAAACTTGTTGGAAATAAACTTCTATATGTTAACGACATGTTTATGGTTTTTTATTTCACCTTTTTAACATCCAAGTAAAAATAATAAAATAATTTATATTAACAATATTAAGATTTTATAATAAAAAAAAAAATATAAAGTTGCCATCAATTATAGTTAGCTAATTGCAGCAGTCACACACATTTCGAGAATTAGATTAAGATCAAATAAATCATATTTGAACTATGATATTTAAAATTTATAATCTATTTTAAATTTAGATCGTTTGATCTTTATCGAAGAATTGAGATCCATGTGACTGTTCACGTTGATACTATACCTAATCCGAGTCCAACTAATTATGTGAATATGCAAGCAAAGTCACATACTCATAATGATAAAATACATACAAATTATATGATAAACTCAAAGTCACTTATTAAGTTTGTAAGAAAAAAGAATCACTTGATAAAAAAATCAAAAATAATAATTTTATATCAAACACTTCCCTCAACAAAACAAAAAAAATATTAAACACTATAATTTGTATACTTTTAAAAAGTTGAATTCAAAATGTTTCACCTTTCTCCAATAAACTATTTATATTTTTATTACATTAACCAATGCTTTAAGACATTGTGTAGTATTTCCCAAATTATATTCTTGTTCAACAAAAAATAATTCCCAAAGTATATTGATTGAAGAATATAAGAAACGGCCATTTCAGTTATTTCCCAAAGTATAATCTATATTTAATAGATTTTAGATTTTTAATTGAACCTGTAATCCCCCTGCTAACTTACAAACATACTCTCTCCGTCTTAAATTGTATGACGTTTTGCACATTTCACACATATTAAAAATGCAATTAACATTGTGTGGAAAAGAGATATTATGAGTTGTTTTATAAAATTGTCCTTAATAAATCATATGATAAAGATAAATGAAAGAATTGAAAGAAGAGAGAGTAATAAATAGTTAAGATATAATAGGAAAAGTAACATTAATGTTGCATTGGTTTTGTAAAGCGTCGTATATTTTAGGACAATTTTTTTCTTTCTAAAACGACATATAATTTAAGACGGAAGAAGTAATTAATTAACAGCAGAAATTGACAATTTATTCACATAAACGGTCATTTAAGTTACTCCAATTTTGTCATCGAGTATTATCAAATGCTTCATAGGTCAATGATGTAATCGTTACCAAGTAATTTCATGATTGACTTTTTTGCAGGGAAATAATTTCATGATTGACTTATGCATTACTTTTCCTATGTGGAAAAATAAAGGGAACGATTTTTGATAGCTTCATGCAAACGTAATAACACTTCACATTAACAACTTTCTCTTGCGTCTAAAATTCTCTGAATTTATTGTGACACTCAATCACTTATCCATTTATAAAGAAAATTCTCTTTTATACTACTTTAAGATAGTTTTAGAGTTGAAAAGTATATCATCTAGTCTATGAATCGATATTGTTATATGTAAATAGAAACATGTGACATTCATTACTCTAGATTATCTTTATGATTTTTTTAACGATAAATATGTTAATATTAACTAGTTTATTTTAGAAGTGAAATCAAAATTTGGACCTTACTATCATTTCACTTCATAAGTCTCACACTTTAACCATCAAATCAACGTTATATCCTCTTGATCACCCTCGTGATTAACTGTGTTAATCGAATAAACATGGAACATACTTCAGTAGTAAAAACGTGGGAAATATCATGAACCTATTTTATAGCTTGATATTTTTTTAATGATAAATATTAGAATGTTAATCGTTATGTTAGTTTGTTTTTTTGTCAAGATTTTAATCCTAATCCTCCAACTCTTTAACCCTTAAATCAACTCAGTCGATATACCCAACTACCTTTTATGGCTGTGGAATTGAAACTCGTCTTAGACATTTTGGGCTATTTTCAAACATGTACTGCGTAGATTTATAAAATACATGAGACACTTCTCTACTCTAATAATTGTGGATTTGTGGTGTTTCGATTATTAATATTGTAATCTTTTTTTGATGATATTTAGTATGAGTACTGTAATATCTTTTTTCAATTATGAATATTGTAATATCTTCTTTTTTTCGTGATCTTTTTCAATTATGAGTTTGTGCGATTGTGATAGTAGAAAGATTGTGTCCGTTCCTCTTTTTTTTTGGGACCAAGAAAATATGGATGGTTTGAAGATTGTGAGGCTTACCTTTGAGTTCAATTTCAATTCAAACATGGCCTAATTTAAAGCATTGAAAAATATATTTGATTTAAATGTACTTTTGTTCTTAATTTAAAGAAAATAGTTTTGGTCCCTATTTTAAAAATTATTTATAAGGTCCTTCAACTTAACTTTTTTTTTTTAATTATGATCTCTCATCTCAATTTTTTGTCATTTTTTAGTGACATGACATATTCATTTATGATGTGACAGTGTATATTAAAAATATTTTTATAGATATAAATATTCAATGTGACCTAATAAACGTTGTTGTATCAAAATGAACATGCTACACTAAAAAATACACAAAAGTGATATAAGAGATCAAACATCAAAATGAACATGCTTAATTAAAAAATGACACAAAAGTGATATAAGAGATCAAAATTCAAAAAATACATTTAACTGAGATGAAAAAGAGTGCTTGAAATGAACGTCATACCATGCATGTAAAATGATGTTTAGTTTATTTAATATTAGCGGAAAGACAGACACACGGACACTATATCATTTGTTTCTTATTTACTGTATTTAATTGTAGGTTAATTTACATGTTTGTTCCCTTATGTTTATTTTAGGTTTAAAGTTAGTCTCCAATATTTACAAAATTTCAAATCGGTCTCTTACTGATGTTAACATAAGTTTGTCATTTTTGTCAAATTTTTAATTACTCTGTTTAAAATGTCTATGTGACATCCCCAAAGTTATCCATGTATGAAGAGGACTAAAAACAAAACACGTTGTATTTATAAGGACCAAAAACTTATTTAACCCTATTATAAAATAGATAAAAGTGTAAACATAATAGTTTAAACAAAGACATTTAGATGCCTTCATAAGAAGAGTAAATCAGATGGAGGAGAGTAAGGTTTAAAAAAAGTATAGGAAGAGCTAGGATAACTATAAGAGAAACTATTAGAAAAGACTCAGATGTCAATGAGTTGGTTTCAAATATTATTTATGATAGAACACTATCGTAATTTAATTCATATAGCCGACCCCACTTAGTGGGATAAGGCTTGGTTATTGTTGTTGAAAAGAGTATTTGGAACTGTGTGTTAAAGAGTGTGACATTATCACTCATATTCCACTTATATATAAGTACATATACAAATTAAATGCTTATGATTTTCTAACTAGAAAACTCTATATAGGTATTATGGTCTTTTTAGTATAGTCCATTGAGTTGATCTGATCAGAGGACACCTCGTAGAAGTTATGGAAGCATAAAAACCAAGTAGAATAAAGGTTTTGAAGTCCACACAACTTGGGTGAATTTTGTCCTAAATCTCCAAATATTTATCCATGAAGAATGAAGAAAAAAGGAAAAACATATTGGTTTGTGCTCCCTATACACACATCCACACGCCCTGCGTGCCTTCAAGGGCAGAAAGTTAGAGTCTTTACCTGAGTTTTGTACCCCTTGCACAACCTAATGTGCCTCGTGTACCCAGATAGAACAAATCTTGCCACATGTTTAAAATTAGCACATGTGATGTGTGTATCCCCTTGGGAGGTCGTGTGCAGTACGTGAAAGTGTATATTAATGTGATTTTTCACCCAAAATCTAGGATTCAGATTCTTGACGGGCAAGAGACAAAGATGTGTGATCCTAACAACAATAGGTGTTATTTTTAGTCTTGGAGATAAGTATAGAGTTGTTTCTCATCACTTGTTTCATGTGAAATCTCTATAATATTTGATTATGTATTCTTTACAGTGTTTAACTAACACTTTAAATTAGGGTTCAATGATGAACCTCTTTCACACCGTTTGAACCGTGTAATGTATTAAATTATCTTTTCATTCAATTTGAATTATGTTTATTCATATATCTTGTTCTTAATGATTTTCATTGATTGACCACCTTTGAATCGATTCTAGGTTATAACTCACTATTAACACTAAGTTTTACTTAATCTAGAATATTGTTCGCTAAGGTAATTATCCTAGACAGAAAAAATTATTATGGCATACTTTAATGGTCATGAATGTTTTTGATAATATGAGTTTCTCCTAAGACATTATGGTTCTATATTAGATAAATAGGATCTTGAACCGTAACTAGAATATATATGATCTCAAGGTTAATGGTGATTTGTTCAAGTAAAGGAACTTACACATCACATCCAAAGTCAAAGCTTTTATGTGATGACAAGGGAAGAACTGTCTTCCAGCTCGGTCGAACTTTATTGCAAAGTAAGTTTCTTTTTTAACAGCAAAATTTATTAAACAACCAGATCCCTGCTCAAGACAAACAGAGATCGATGAATCATAGACTACAAACTAAAGGCGCTGCATATAGGCGAAACACCATAAAAGACACCCATACACACAACACATAAACCACACTCTCCCTTCAACACCCATGAGGACAATAACCACCAAAATAAACCTCGCTACTAAAATCAGACTATGTAGCAAACCACTACTGAAAACAATATACATAACCACTCATCGCCACTACACACCCCAAAAAGCACCCATATAGAACAAACAACCTCTTATCGTCACCATAGCTGAGCTACACTCGAGAAAGTCCTAGACTGATGCTCATACAACTTCCACCACCTCTGCAAAATAAGTTATATGGTCTTCATCATGTGTTTACTGTGATCAATATATAGAAAAATCTTGCATTTATTTTTCATTTGTCAAGATGTTTTCCAGTGTTGACAACATGCTTCTTTATGGTTAGTCTTGCAATCACTAATAACCTATAAAAATGTATCTGATGATGAGCTTTTTTCTTCAGATTTAGCCTCATTAATTTTGATGATACTCAAATGTTCATGTTTAGTATGATTTCAAGGAGTTTATGGAAAAAGAAAAAAAGAAATTGCAACCATGTGGAAGACAACTCTGAGATGATGGAAAGGGTTCCACCTTGTAAGGCGAGCCAAGTATTTCTTACATTCCCAGCAACAATGTCATATGATTAAAAAGACTCACACCATGATGCATATTGCATCAACTATAAGACAATATCATATCCCCTAGTGTCAAGAAATAACTTGTGCATTTGGTAAACATCACGTAATTCAACCATGTACACAATTTCTTCAAGAACAACATTCCTCTGGTAGGCTAATTCATCTTGATCAAGGTTGAAGCTAAGCCTACTCAACAAGAACGAACAATTCAATGCTTGTGATAAGTGCTAGAAAGTGTTAGTTTCATGATTTATATTAAGCACTTTTGGTTACTTGTTATTCAAGTTATCCAAGGAAAATATATGAAAAAGTGACAAAATGCATAATTATGCTCTTTAGGTCTTACTTAACCCAATTCTGCAGGAAAAGAGTGATCAAGACATGAACCAATGAAAGAAAAACAAAAAGAGGAGCAACCTGCAAATTTTGGTCTACAACTGTCATTCCTGCCAAGCAGAACATTTCCTACCTGGCGAGAATTACAGGTCCTCTGACCTGTTTGACCAAAACTTGTCGCTATGGCGACAAAATCCTGTTTGGCAAGATGTTGCCCGAGCAACAAACTGTGGCCATGGCAGGAATGAAGTTCCAGGACCCATGTTTTCCAAGATCATATGTCACCATGGCGACAAATGTCCTGCCTGGCGAGAAAAGGTGATTTCGGGCAAGTGGATGATGACGTGGCAAAAACCCACTGGCAAAGAAAGCGCATGTCGCCCTAGCGACAAAATCCTGTCTGGCGAGAAAGCACTTTTCAGCAGAAGTATAAAAGCTCTTCTTCTCATTTCAGAAAGATTATTATCAGATAGGATGACATTTTAGGAAGAGAAAAACAGGGGAAAACATAGAGAGACCCTCAATGAGCAAGGAGCACAAGGATCGAAGGGATTCATAAGATCATTGAGACATCATGGCTTGATTCCATTCCATCTCTTCTTTTCTCCTTGTAAGGTTACCATGACAATGAGTAGCTAGACTCTTTTTGTTGGGATTAAATGTAATCAACTTTACTAGTATGTATTCCCTTTGATTATGATGTTGTTTGATTTTAATTATCTCATGATGTTGAGGTTATTCTTGTTTTCCATTACAATCTTATGGATTTGAATTGTCATTGAAAAATACTTTTTGAATCTAGGGTTAGAATAATCTTCTATCAAAACTTTTGTTCTAGACATGAAATTTAGGTTTTGATAATCACTTTGAATATGGAACCCAAAGATTTTGTATCGTTTAATAGCTTGGGAAATCAAATATACAACGATATAATCGACTATTGGATCGTTTAATATTTTGGGAAATCGACGAGTGAACGACCCAATAGAAATCACGACATCATTTGGACACGAATGATGTTGCCGAACAATATGTGATAATATTAATTGATAATTAGAATCCGCAACACTGATCTGAGAATACGTATAAGTAGGTTGATGAAGTTTAATCCTAGCATAATCATTTCCCTGTTAACTCTCAAACCTTTTATAATTTCGTAGTTTTATAGTTTATGAAACAAAATATTGTAAAACCTTAGCTCAGAACAATATCGATTGTTGAACGGCTTAGAATATCGCGTCAATCCATGTGGAGACGATAACAAAAATACTTATTTTTGATACTACATCAGCTTGACACGACTTCATTGTAATTGTCTAGATCAGAGATCAACACAAGTTATATAATTTGATTTACTAGATGATCTTAGAGTACAAAATTAGAAATATCATAATCAATAGATCAACACATCGTCGCTACATGATTTTCCTTTGTGACTTCCATCAACACTTTATCTATGAGAGACAATATAATGACATTTATTTCCTTATTTATCATCTCAATCTTATTTGGTTGTGCTATAGTGACTAGCAAAAATGCCTCACCGTTCAAAGTATCTACACACTAATTTATTTATTTTTTGGTCAGGTAGCCTAGTGGCTAGAGCTCACACATTTTAATTAATGTGGAGAAGTGTAGGGGTGGACAGAAAACCGATATCCGTCTGAAACCGGTGCATCTGACCAAAAAAACAGTGTTACGGGCAGTTTATTTCGGACTGTCGGGCCTACGGGTCTAAGTTATTGGTCTTCAGCAGTTACTATAGGATGAAATCGGATTTGGGAATTTGACCCAACCAAAACCGTCACCCGACCGACTAACTATAATATACTAGTTTCTAGTCCTGCTATTAACACAGAGTAGCATTTTACTATTAACCTTTGAAGTTTTACAGCTCTATTTTTTCTATTTTCAAAGCAATTCATGTGTCCCATCTAAATTTACTGTTGCACAGAGACACAACTATTTCTTTAGTATTTTAATTTTTTATGTTTAGGTATACACTTCACTAAACTTAATCCATTATTTTTTAAGGAAGTAACTTTACCCATTCTCCTTCTCACAATTCTTATCCTCCAAAGATGACAATTGAAAACCCAGTACCTCTTTTACCTCGCTCTCAACCTTTCATCCCTTTTGCCCTCTGTTGTGTTTTACGCAAACATTTACTTGAAGGTCAATTGTTGCGGCATGTTTGAACGGTCAACAACTTAGATCTACAAATTTGAATACAACATAATTTCTTCTCTGCCCTTTATATTCAAACTCTTCTCTTCATCATTTATTATCATTCTAGTTTCTCTATATTGTTAGCCGAAGTGTAAGAGACACGGTGACTATAGTCTTTGATCTAAATCAAAAGCTATCTCTTATTCTACTTTCTGATCCTTTGTATGTTTTTTTTGTTCTTGATGGATTTTCGATCGTGATAGAGATGAAGGACCCGAAATTAACCACCTGGAAAAACCGTTACCCGTCGAAATCGCCACCTGAAACAACTGAATGCATTAATGGACGGAAATGGACTCGTATTGTACAACTATGGGTTTAAACGGATTTACAGTTTCAGTCCGTCACCGACCGAAACCGATCGTTTGTCCACCCCCGGCCCCTGCTTATATTATGCATTTGTCCTTACCAACTAAGCCAAGCTCACGGGGACTCTACACACTAATTTTAAACAAAATTGCTTTCATATTCATTTTCAAAAATCCAAAATTGTTTTCACCAGAAAATTTCTCAATATCCCATTTAGTAGCCATGATGCTTATTTGTAAGATGTGTCTTGTTTCCCAACAGTCGGCGCCACTTGTTGTGAATTTAACAAGAAAAATGGAACAAATAACAACTATAACTAAACCAACCAGCTCAAGTAAATAGTAGTTCAACACAATCAAACCAAAGACAAGAGATAAAGAGAATAAAGAGACAAACATCGCGATTGTTTACCCAATTCATCCCAAATTGACTTACGTATGGGAAGAAAGAAACTCTGATTCACTATCAATGAGTCTTTACAAGAGATTCAAAAGAGTTACAAGAAATTAACTTTCAATGTTCAACATGAACAAACCCTAATTTCTACCATTTCCCTTTATCTCAAATGAGTTAGAAAAGTGACCAAGAAAATTTCCTCAACTACTCACCAAGAACAGCCCCTAATTTCCCTCTTCTCCTTTCCCAACCCCTTGATATTTTTCACTCTAAAACTCAATAGAGAATATGGAAACCTTTCTTTAATGATCTAACTACCCGAGGGGTTTTGAATGTATTTTCCAACTACAAAACCTCACACAAAATCACTCAACACTCAAACCATAAGTTTGGTTCGTGTTTCAGATTAATGTGTAGCGTCTCAAAATTTGTTTTAGCAGTTATATGTTTACATAAAAACACTTACGATTCAAAATAATCCTCCAGCCCATTACCATGATTCGAATTACCTCATGCTAGAAATTCTATAAGGTGAATCTAACAGTTTGATTCAAATTACTCAACAACCTAATTTGAATTACAGAGGGTAGAAACCAACATAAACTCATTTTTCATTTTGATTTGAATCACACAAAACCCTAATTCAAATCACATTCTCAATCAACATAATTTTAAGTGTAAAACTTGATGGTATGTCAAAATTAAAGTCATAGGTATACCAAATGCTAATAAGTGGCCTTAAGAAATATGAAAATGTGATATTGTTATTTGTTTATTCAATGTCTAGAAAATTGTAAAATGATTCTTTTTAATACAATATAGATACACATTTTTTTTAGAGAGATATATAGACACATATATAGCCACACATGGGTAATTTTATAATTATGGGAATTGTTGTTACCTTTTATGTCACACGCTTTAAGATAAAGCAAAAGTAATCGGAGGAAATAATAAAAGCAATTGAAGAAAAGAGATAACACGAAAGTAAAACAAAAGAAAAGTAAAGCAATAAAGAAAGGAAGAAAAGATAGTAAACAAAGACAAAAGGTTCTCAAAACTCCATGATTATTATTCAAACTCTTTCAAAAATGAGTCCAACCAAAGGATGTGGTGCTCCCTCTACTTAATCAACCACAATATGACCTCTCAAAGTTTCTAAAAAGACATTGTTTAGGCAAGAACATCAAGAACAAAAGAGAGAAAAGAGAAAGGAAAAAAATTCTCTCTTTTTCTTCTTCTTCTTCTTCCTTTGTAACAAAATTCATAAAGGGTTGAATAGGCTATAGGTATGAATAGAGGTGTTGTTCAAAGCTCTCCAGTGCAACAAATGATGGCTAGTAACCCTAATTGGTGGAACATCAATAACATGAGGCCACCATCTCCACAACATCCTCCTTTATTTTCATCTCCTTCTAACTTTCTCAACCCTAATTATGCACCAACTTCATCCTTTCTTCCTTTTTCTTCATGGCATGAAAATCATCAAGAGCTTCCCGAACCATGGAATCAACAACTCATGTCTCTCTCTCTCTCTCTCTCTCTCTCTCTCTCTCTCTCTCTCTCTCTCTCACAACAATCACTATTTTTTTTTAGGGACAACAATCACTACTAAATTAGTGAGGAATTTCAGTTTTTCATGACTAATTTTTGTGACTGATTTTTATTTTTACTATAATATGGATATAGACTTGTTCTATAACCATTATGGTGAACATTATACATGCATGTTTGTGTATTTCGTATTGTGATGCCCTCTACTCCATTTTCCTGCAATTGAGATGGAAAATCTTTTGTATTCTATGATGAATAGATCTATTTAAGTTTCAAAAAATTAAATTCATACGTATGTGTTTGGTTAATTAGGAAAGATCAAAATATAATTAATTGTTTTTGGCTAATTGAAGGGGTGGAATTGTGGGGGAGGAAGATAAGACTGGTATGAGCCAATTTCAAAGCCAAATGCTAATAAGTCAAGCTCCAAATGCTTCTCTTGTTGATGTTAAACAAGAAAGCTCAGGAAATAGCTATGCATATGGACATGGAAATGAAGAACTTAATTCATGTGTGACAAGTTTCAACAACAACATGTTGGATTTCACTAACAATAGCAATATAGATGTGAGGCATCCACCACTAGATCGATCTTCTGAGGTATGTAAGAGAATAGATACTATCTTAATAATCAACTTTGATTATGAAAAAGCTTCTTCATTAAGGTTCCATGGCTAGACTTTTTATGAATTCATGTTACCTTTTTTTTCTTGGTCAATGAGTTGCACAAATTAAACTCACTTTTCAATAAACTTTACCAATATTAGCACCTTTAATTAATTATTTAATTTGGCCAAGATAAAAAAAGCTTCCATGTTTTACAATATTTAATTAAAAATATTATTTTTATTTCCAATTTTAATTATATATGCAATCGCAAAAGGCAAGAGCACCCAACCTTTTTTTAGCTTTGAGATCATAAGGGTATCTTTCATTCTATTTCTTCATATATTTTTTTTTGACAAAAATTCTTCATGTATTGGGGGGTAAAAGCTTGGTAAACTTGTTTCAATTATCTTCTTTAAAGACATAACTAATTTTGCATTTTTTTCATCTTTATATTTAAGTCGTTTGTTCAAAAAATTTCGTAGCAACCCTGTGATTTGTGTCGCGATATCAATATCTTTTTTTTTTTTACATTAGTTCATATGAAATATGAATTGTCGATGTAAATTACTTTATTATTTTTGGAAATTTAGTTAGAATTAGATATAATTTATGAGCCAAAATTTCTTTCATTCTACAAGTGT
>Ga0209282_1001592_pt1 | contig 12557 bp, 7 predicted proteins | sample Mtrugardesep15_FD_187529 | JGI IMG/M metagenome (GOLD analysis project Ga0209282, IMG submission 187529) | Root nodule microbial communities of legume samples collected from California, USA - M. trunc garden sep15 (SPAdes) (version 2) | ecosystem: Host-associated > Plants > Roots > Nodule...
TTCTCACAAAACTCCCACGCCGCCTTCTCTGCCTCCGTTTTTGACACAGGATACCACTTCCCCCTCAACTTACAGTACTCAACATCAGTCCACGACCCCTCGTCGATCGCCTTGTTTTCCGGCCAATTAGGGTTTGGTACCTGTTGAAGGGACAAATTTACTTGTTTTTTTTATAAAAGAATAAATAGTGCAAGAATGGCTAAGTGTATGTTTGGTTGACAAACATTGATTTTAAGTGAATTGATTCTAATTAAAAGTGAGTTGAAGGTAAATGGATTCATGTTTTGAAACATTTATATAAAAGTGAGTTGTACAATAAAAGTTAAAATCTATTCTAGAATCAAAACCTCTGATTTCTAGCTTCAAGTAGAATCAATTATACTCGAGAGCGACTAGACATGTCAAAATAAATTCTACACTTCTAAAATCAATGTTGGCTGGCCCCTCTAGAAGTGAAATCCTAAACGTATACTAAGGCTTTGTTTGGATAAACAACTTATTTTCAGCTTATAGCAAAAGCTTTATTATGATAAACGCTCAAGTATAAGCATACATAAGCTATTTCTGTAGCAACGGGTAAAATAAAGTTAAATTGTTTTTTGTATACGCTATCTTGAAAAAGTTGTAAAAATAAGCTGAAACAAGCTTATGAAAAATGTCTCATAAATTTTTCCAAACAGTCTCACAAAACAACTTATACCATGGCTGAAATGGAGGATGTAAGAACCACGCGCTTCACACCGACGCGCTTTGCTGCTTCTAAAACGTTAAGCGTTCCTTGTACAGCGGGTTCTAGAAGTTCCTTTTGTGGATCGGTCGGGTCTTGGAGTGTGCATGGGGAAGCGACGTGGAAGACACCGGAGCAACCGTTGATGGCATTTGAGACGGCGGTGGAATCAAGGATGTTAACGGGGAAGATGGTGATGCGAGATTGGGCTTCGGGGTGGAGTGTGAAGAGATGAGATGGGTCGGAATTGGGGAAGATTGTGGCGTGGATTTTGTAGTGTGGGTTTTGTTTGGATAATAGGGTGTGAACTAGCCATGATCCGATGAAGCCGTTTGCTCCGGTTACGCATACCACCTCTTCTCTGTTTTCGCTTGCCATTTCCGTGTGTCTGTTTCTACTAGCTCACAATCTTTGCATTGTGCTGCTACTTGTACGTTTTTGTTTCATGTCCTTGTCCAAAATCACTAAGAATAATTTTGTTTAGAACAAGATTCAATACAACATTGATTGTAAATAATACCTTTATATATTTATTGTAGAAAGACAAAAAAAATAGAATAAAATAATAAATAGTTAAAGGATATTATAGAAAATACCTACATAATTTCATCAAAAATAACAAAATTTATTTGATTTTTTGGTTAGTGCAATTTCTCCAAAACAGACATGTATTTTGAAACGGAAGGAGTATTTTTTTTAAAGAAAGTACTATTTGATTTTTTTTTGAAGGAAGGTACTATTTGATTTTTTTTTACAAAAGGTACTATTTGATGTTAACTACTAAGATTTGGATAATTACCATAATTCATTTATAAAAAAATATTTTTATAGCAATTCATTAATAATTTTATTGAATAGTAAGTTTTTATTAAATTATGTGTGTTTAATAGATTTTTAATTGAACCTTTTGACTTTTTAAAGGAAAATTTATTAATTTAATATACTTAAAAGTGTATGAGATAGTACTCGTTAATAGAGTTGTCAAAAATGGGTCGGGCCAGTGGCGGAGCCAGGAATTTTATAGAGTCTGGACAAAAAATTTATCGCAAAACGTTACTTCTTTTCTGCGAAAATTTCACATTTACTGCAGATAATTTCTTGTGTATAATTCCTGCGGATATATCTTTCTTGCGGATCCTAAAATCCTAGTATTACCTCACCCGGGAACCTAAATTCATGGCAAAATCTGCAGGAAATGTGTTTCCTGCGGAATTTGCCCAAAAATCCGCAGGAAAAACTAAAAATTCTAGTAATGACTGAGTTTGCTACAAGGAAAGTTGGAGCTGAGCCTAGGCTACTGCCCAGGCTAGCTGGGGGGTGACTCCGCCCTTGGGTCGGGCCAACCCATTTTTTAGGTTGGGGCAGGTTAAATATTCAGGGCCAAAAAACATCTAGACTTTTTTGGCTCAGCCCAATTTAAAAAAAAAAAAAAAAAAAGCCTGAGTTAATTTCTTTTTTCTTTTTATAAAAAAACAGAAGTTTCTACTCTTTACCCAACAAAATTCGCTCTCATCCAATTGAAATGACGATAATACCCTTGTGTAAGTTAACTCACGCAACGTAAGTTAACTAACGCACCTTATAAACTCTGCGTGAGTTAACTCATGCTAATTTTCAAATTCCAAAAGTGGAAGAAGAGCCTATTTACATTACAGTAACTAGTTGTGGAGATTGGAGACAAGTGCATGACAAATTCATATGTAACTGTGACACCTATATAAATCATAAAACATTGGTAAGATAATTATCTGCAACTTTTGTTTGATATTGAAACATTGAAAATATAACAATAAAGATGATGATATAAGCACTTTGGTAAGATAATAAGATAAATATCATATAGGCACTTTGACAATGACGACACTTTGATTCACTCTTACTCTTTTTCTCCACAGCTTTTGTCTGATATTGAAGCAAAACATAACAAAATACAAGCCACCTTATGATATTGAAGCTTTTGCATAAAAGAAAACCAACGTGAGTTAACTCACGCTGGGATCCAATGTGATTTTTCAGTTGCTTGACTTAAGTCACGCAGAGCTATAAGGTATGTGTGTTAACTCACGCGACGTGAGTTAAGTAACACAGAGGTAAAAATGTTCGTTCAGTTGGGCACAAGTGAAACTTGCTGGGAGAAGAGCAGAATTAACAAAAAAAATCTCTTTTTTGTTGAGGGAAAAAGTCCACTTGTTGATGAGTGCTTAACAAAATACCTCTCTCTCTCTCTCTCTCTCTCTCTCTCTCTCTCTCTCCGGTTCCTATGCCGCATATGTTTATGCTATTAACATGGATGATGTGAGTTTGTTCGCAGATTCATCTGTTTTGTTTTTAGCGATTTTAAATTTGTATTGTATCGATGTACCTTATCAATTTGAATGAATGAATATTGTTTATTTGTGTAAAAAAGAAAACATTATAGAGGTATGGAATGTAATTCGATAATTTTTTAGAGTAGGATAATAAATTATAAAGCTCTTGAACAAAAAAATAAAAATATACAACTCTCATGTGGCTAATTTATTTCCTCACAATTTTCCTAAATACAATTCAATTATTCACAAAAAAATAATATCAAAAGTAATCATTTAAATTTTCATACCGTGACAAATTAATTCGTATGCAACAATGATCCAAAACTAACCGAGGGACTAATTTGTCCTTCACATTCAATAATAACAATGAAAATCCGTCTTTACTCTTTTCTTTCCTTTCATTTTATTTCTCAAAACAAGCTCAGCGTTAACCTTTTTGGCGTTTTGAGACACACTCACACCTCCCTCTTCGATCTCTCTCGATCGCTTTTTTGTACTGTTAGAAATGGACAAGGTTGTAGAAGAGGTGGAAAAAGTGAAGAAAGAGTGGAACGAAGCATGCACCAAAACGCAAGATCACATCAATGCAATTGGAGAATACGGTAAATCAGGAAGATCAAAAGATGAAAAGAATTCACTTGCTAGATTGAATGGTATTGCTCAAGATGGTTTAGCGCTTCTTTCTTCTTTGCATTTCAATCTCGATCTTCTCGCTCCTCAGTTGCCTACACAGCAAGAAGTTGATTCTGCTCGTCAATTGCTTCAATCATGGAAAACCCTAACTCAAAAGTACCCTCTCTTTCTCTCTGTGCTTCGTTTTTTTATTGAATTGTAAAGGAGTGAATTGAATTCGTTGAAACTGTAGAAAAATAGAATTCGAACACATAAAAACTTCTTCACAATTGCAAATAAGTGAATCAAAGTCCTTAAAATTGTAGGCAGTGAGCAATTTGGTCTTCCATATTTATAAATTGGCAAATTAGTCTCTAAAATTGAAGATTGTGATTAATTTAGTTTCTCTGTCATCTAATAGGACCAGAAATGCTGAGTTGAACCATTGTTTAAGGTATGCTCAACTCAGTTTGAGCATGTTTCTGGAAATTTGTTTAGAGCTTCTTTGATCTCTATTTTGATATCCAAAGTCAAAAAAATTGTTTGAATTGATTAACAGAGGACTAAATTGATTGGTAGTCTTTAATTTCGAGGAATAATTTACCATTTTGTAATTTTGAAGGAGGAAATTATCTTACACTTAATTTGTGGAACAGAATCGGTGGTTCACTCAATTCTAAAGAAAATGGATTTAAAATGAATGAATCACTGACTACTTTGAAATTAGTGCGCTGTCAATTTAGTCCCAGGATTTTTTATTATTTGAAAATATCTATTTATTTTAGTCTTTTCAGATCAGTCAATTTAGTTTTTGAAAATTCTCAAATGAAGTGATTATCTTGGTAATTTCAGAAAGCAAGTTGACATTGTCCAACAATTCCATGACTAAATTGGTGATTCACTTGGTTTAATATAGAGATTAGTAATGATTGTGTTTTAATGTGTTTGCAGTTTCTGTTGATAATATATATTTGTATGTTTTGAACAGTTTGCGGATAAGTTTGAGGAATGCTAATCTACAAGCCAAGGCTAACTTGAGGAAAGCTGCTCAAGAAGAGGCAATATGCTTACTTGAATATCTTTAACCTTAGCATTGTGGTGTTCATTTTGCTTAAATACTTTTCTGGTTTGATTTTCCAGTGTTATTGGGAACATCTTCTAGTCATCGACTCTGAACCTATTAATTATATTGTGGTTGTGGTCGTGGAAGTGTGCTATTTGTTTATATTGATGGATTGGAGAGTGCAATGTAACTTATTCTGTTTTTATATGTTGCAGAGAGAACTACTTCTAGGTGGTGGAGAAGAATCAACAGTTCGCAGACGCAATTTGCAGTATGTCCTTGGTGCAATTTTCAGTTTGCCCTAGTTTTATTCATCGTTTATTCCCATTTCATTGGAATTTCATTTGGCACTTGACATGATGCTGGGATAAAGTATTTTAATCCTCAAATCTGTGTTCTTCGTCCAGGACAAAAGCTGGAATGACATCTGCAGCAGAGAGCATCACAGAAAGCCTCCGTCGTACTCGTCAATTGATGGTTCAGGTTAGTAGTTAGGTTGGGTTAGGTATCTTTCTTTCTAAACTTTAGTTTGATCATGCTCCCGTGTTGTAGTATTTTGCCCCATCCTTTTCCTTTTTAAAATAAGACCCGTTTATGAATGATTAATTAATAATTAGCATACTCGTTGTATCTCTGTGTTAATCAGGAAGTTGAAAGAAATACAAGCACACTCATGACTCTTGGTAGGTATATTTTTCTCCTCTCCTGTCTATTAATGATGGTTGTTTTATCTTTCTATATCCAGTTTTTAATTTATATAGGTATACACCATGTTTTCTTTTTAGTGTATATGAAATAATTTTAAGCTGGCTATATAAGCCGGGTTGGAAAAAAGAAGGGTATGCACTTTAGGTAGGGGATGACTGATGAGTTTTAGGTTAATTGGCAGATGTTACATTTATAGCTTCAGGCTGCTATCTGTCAAAAATTAAAAAACAGAGAAATAGAGAGAGACAGAGAGATATACAGAACACGGGGAAGCGAAAGGAAATGAGAGACTTGGAAAATGGAAACATCGCAGAAAAGGAGAAAGATAAATTAAGAGAGAATGCAGTTTGCCAGGGAAAGGATATCTCTTAGAAAATGGAGTTTTCCGTAAGTGGCAGAGGTGCAAAGTATGTTTGGTGTAAAATCCATTCTTAGGATTTTATAGTTGGCCTGGTCTGTATTTTCCATCTGTTTTTCTTTTCTTCCTCTGTCTTATATTGATTTCAGTGTGATTTTTGTCATGGCCGTGGTTGGCGTCAACCTGCCATTTAACAACACCGGTGCACTTAAAATAAAATTTCTACTGTTAGTAATAATATATTACGGGAGTCGACTAAAACCAAGATACCACCAGCGTCCTTGAATGATATATTAAGCATACTGTGTTTGAATTAAAGACCATGATTGAAAGGAAAATAACCTTCTTTGGCTTTTATCCTGCCAAATAATTTTTGTATTTTTTTTTCCCAAAGTAACTTTCGTAGGTTAACAACTTTTGGAAATAGGCAAATTTCCAAACTTTTGACTAACAACTATTTTCATCCAAAATGCCACAAACCATGACTGGATTCAATTTGCCCAAAATCATGAAATTGAGACAAATTAAGTGAGTAATACAAAACTAATTGATGTACAAAATAAAATCAGTGACTTTCAATATTCTTACCATTATATATAACTCATAAGGAACTTCATATTGAGTAGGGTTTGTGTCAACATATTATTTCTTGAATTAACCAAGAGTTTTACTTGAGCAGTCGAGCTTGCCCATTCTAAGTAATGTTTGTCTACAATTAACTCACTCTTTGTTATGAGAGAATAGAAGAAAGAGATTTTAGTTTAAGATTCTTTAATGCAGTTTCTTTGGTATTTAGATTATAATGGCATGCATAAAATCAAATAGTTTACCATACTTTCTATGGACAGGAATTACATTAATGGTTAAAAATAGAGTTCAATCTCACAAACCAATATCATTGTATCTTAAGACTTTGATATGATATAAACCGATTATGTCCCTGATCTTTAGTATTTAAAACTCTGTTGATGTGATATGAGTAGAGACTTATGGTGAAACTATTCAAGGAAATTTTTATCCCCTGCCACTTTTTGGGCTTGAACTTTGTAGGGTGTTTGGCCAGTGATTTTTAGCACTATGGAAGGTTTTGCAAAGGGATTGACATCTTATCTGATGATGCTCCCCATTTTTATTGTGTGTAAAGTCCTTTCTTTTAGCTTCTGCTTTTTCCTTCCATGAATTTACCTTTTATCCCCCTTTCCTACCTTACCCCTCCAAAATATTAAGAATAACTTTGAAGCATAGTAAGATCTTAGAATAGAATTCATCCATTCTAGCCGAAGTCCAGGAAGCATTAAAAAGAAGAAAAAAAATACATGAAGCTGAATATTGAAGAAAAATAAAGTTGACGCATGTTGGCAGCCTGTTAAATCAGGTTTTAACTTGTTAACAATTGTGAAGTTTGCTCGGTGTTAGAATTCATAAATCTGAATCATTTTATTTTTGTGTATTCAATTAGCCCAAACTGTAAAATGTAATGCATAATTTTCCGAGATGCAGTTAATTACATAGTGCACCAAAGGTTAAGGATATTGTAGTTTGTATTCCGATATGTTGAAATGAAAAGGTCAAACTTTCCATGTGGATGGTTTTGGTATGCAGAGCCCTGAATTAGGAAAGGTATATGTGACGGGAAACCGGAGTACGTCAGATGATCCTAGCCTCTGAAGTAATTAAGGCATTGCAAATAGAATAGGCTAACCAACCACTGTTAGGTACAAAGGACTTAGGATAGTTAACAGGGCAGATAATTAAAAGGGAAACTGGAGGGGAGAGCAGAGACTGCAGTTAGCATTCAAGGAACATTTCTTGACTTCCTCCTTAAATACAGGTGGCTCTCCTTTTATTTGAATTTGAATCTGGGTTTGCTCCATTTATATACCCTCCATTTGTTGTCCATTTATGAGAGATAGACACAAGTGATAGATTAGTGAGACCCATTTTAATAAGTGAACCCCACTAGTGGGTCCCAGTAATCTTCCACTTGTGTCTATCTCATACTCATAAATGGAGGGTAGATAAATGGAGCAAACTCGGACTCCTTTTCTTCAGGGGGAGGCCGTATTGATAGGCAGACATCCTAGCCTGGCCGCAGAAGTTTTCAAGGAATTGTAAATAGAACAAACAGACTAACTACTGTTAAGTAGTTAGGACTCAGGATAGTTTGACAGGAGAGAAAGAGGAGAGAGGATGGCATTGGAAATTTAATTTTGGTTGCGTGTAGTCCAACCTCTCAAATGCCCACGGGCAATTCTTCCGTCTTGCATCTTCTATTGTGCCTTAGTTCTGATGCCCAATCCCATGACACACCTAAAATCTCCTTTGCGTGTGATGTAAATTCATTCACTGTTTCTGTTGGTATGCTGGTTGAATTTTAGTTGAATTAAATTTCTATTTTGATGAGTTGTGATACTGATATTGTTTTCATCAATATGATTACAAGAAGTATGAAAAAAATCTCATTCTCTGTATTTGTTTTGCAAATTGCTTGGATATATAGATGAATCAACTGGAGTGTTAAAAAAGGCTGAAAGTGAATATAAAGGGCACCGCTCATTGTTGATGAGAACTAGAAATCTTCTCTCCACAATGCAACGTCAAGATATCATAGACAGGTATGGAAAAAAATGATTCTTGCCTGAATCCTACCATGGTGGGAGTTCGGTAGTATCAGGTTGTCCTTTTTTACTGTGCACTCACATTGTTTGGTCTTCTTAAATCCTAACAATCAATTCGTATACGAACAGGGTGATACTTGGGATTGGCTTTCTGTTGTTCTCCCTTGCCGTTCTTTATGTTGTTTCCAAGCGTATTGGAATACTTACGTTGCAGAGAAAGGTTACAGGGGCCATAAAAGCTGGTATGATGGGCCAGGCAGGGCTAAGACCACAAGCTGTTGCAGAGAACATGAATCTTCATCAAGTCAGAGTTGATCGTGTTCATAATATAGAGGCTCCTTTAGAACAACAAATACATGATGAACTTTGATACATTTCCAAGAAGAAATGATGTTGTGTTGTCAGCAGTTATTTATATCCTGTATCCAAGAAATGCTTCGTTTTATGATGTAGATTTTGAACCATTTTTTATCCTGTAGCCATTATAATTTGGGCTAGTGATCTCATATTTGTTGACATAGTGAAAATGTTTATACAATAAACTTTTGGAAATAACGTGTTGTCTCGTTGCTCTCACACAGACACATCAAAACTATATTTAACAGCTGAATACATGCAGTCTAACGAAGCATTGAATTACGCGGGTGCACAAGATTTTTATGAGATATTTTTCGTGACGAATAAAATTGTGATTCAAGTTTAGTTAATACGCATTAGCCCATTTTCATTGGTCTTCACTTCATTTAACTATAACATAATCATTGATTATAATCCCTTCCCATTCGATTCCCTTGTTGAGGTGAACTACTACTAGTTACTTAACTAAAATGAAGACTAGATAAAAAATACAATAGGTAATACAAAATTTTAGTGGAGAGCTGTGATTAAACGGGTGTGTTAAGTGTTTATCAATCAATCCAATAAATTACTTTGTGTGAAGTGTTAATTGCAAAGACTAATATTTAAGTTGAGTAGAGCCGTAATAAATGACAAAACTCTCCGAAAGATATTCTTTACTTTATCATCTGCATTTTTAGTGGTTTAGAGTAGGGAATTTTTGGAGTGTGGGACCCTAGAAGAGAACAAAACTGAACAAATTCATTCACCGAAAGGAGAAAAGAGTTGAAATAATTTGGGCCACAAGCCCATAAAAGAAGAATTTGGACCCATACAGAAAAGACGCAGTGCAGTACAGATATCTATAAGACTGTGCCACGCTCCACCACAAACCTTTTTCCTTCATATTTCTCTCTCTGCGATCGAAGAACACAATCACACCTTCTCCCTATATCTCCTCCACCACCTTCGCTCCCAATCAATTCTCCAACAACCACAACTAACTCATGGTTCGTTTTCTTTTACCACACAATTCTTACACATAGTTAACAATTTCCGCCAATTTTTCTCTTTTTTCTTTTTTAATTTCAATTCAATTATTATTCCATTGAATTTAGTCCTCTCGATTTCGTCTCCGATTTTAGCTCTTTTTTTAACTACAGTGCAATCCGAGCTGGATTTATCATGATCTGATCTTTTCATTTCAGCTGCATGTTTTTTTTGCAAATCTCACTTCATTTTCAGATCTGATCTTGTTATCAATTGGATTATTTTCAAATTAATCGTATTATAGGATGATTTAGTGGATTATTATTTTATTATTACAATAACTTGAAATTGTGGTTTGTTTTGATCTCTGTGGAGATATTATCTGATTTGTTGGGGTAAGCTTGTGGATTCGATTTATTTGTTGTGGTAGTTAATTATTGGTGCAATTTTTAATTAGAGAATATTCTTTTTAATAGATTTATTTTGTTTAATAAACTGAGATATTCTATATATTTTTAGCTTGAAGAAGACGCGTCTAACATAACTTGGCTTTTTGTTGTTGTTTACTTGATTTTGTACTAATCACTAGTATTTGTCTATATTCCATTGATTTGGACAGTACTATGCTTGTATAAGGATAATTCACTTTGTTGGCGGGCAATGTATTGCTATAACATTTTATCATTCACTATGTATTAATTTACTCTTTATTTTTCAGCTTCTTAAAGATCAACTAGTGCGAATTGTTTTGTTTGAGAAAGAGTTTGTCTCTGCCTTTGATTGAAAGATTGTCACCTTGTATCCAAAGATTTGTATATTTTCAATGTGATACAAAACTTTTAGGATCTTGTTTTTTGATCCGTATGAATTGAATTTGGTTTGTAGGCTTTACAACACTCACACAATTTGCACCAATGACTTGAGTTAGACGCTCTTGGTCTGTAGAACCTTAAAAAATAGGCAATCATGTGAAAATAAGGGGGTCTTTTTGTAATAAATTTGAAGTAAGAAATGAAAAATGGTTAGCAACTAAACTTCTCATTTGATTCAAACTTTTAAGTATTTCTTTCAGATCATTTTTTTTCCTTTGACGAGTATCAATCCTTTGGCATGAACAGTCTTTTTCTATGTTTTTCTCTTTTGTTGAGTAGCAAATTAAATGACAAAGTTTACTTATTTGTGTACAATCACATGAGATTGCTGATCTGCTGGTGCGTGACATTGATGGTTGATTATGATGTGTTTCGAACTGCAATTCTACAGGCAAATGCAGCATCTGGTATGGCAGTCCATGATGACTGCAAGTTAAAGTTTATGGAGCTCAAGGCAAAAAGGACACACCGGTTCATAGTGTATAAGATCGAGGAGAAACAGAAGCAAGTCATTGTGGAAAAGCTTGGTGAGCCAGCCCAAGGCTATGAAGATTTCACTGCATGCCTTCCTGCTGATGAGTGCCGTTATGCTGTCTATGATTTTGAGTATCTGACAGAAGAGAATGTCCCCAAAAGCAGAATTTTTTTCATTGGGTGGTAATGTTTCTTTTCGATAAATGGCTATAGTTTTCCTTGGTTGTGTTTTTACTTCCCATCTGCATTAATTCTGTTGGCTTTGTGTGTAGGTCGCCTGATACAGCAAGGGTGAGAAGCAAGATGATTTATGCAAGCTCCAAAGACAGGTTCAAGAGGGAGCTGGATGGAATTCAAATAGAGTTGCAGGCAACTGATCCTACTGAAATGGGTCTTGACGTGTTCAAAAGCCGTGCCAACTAAATAATGATTCTGAATAGTATAGGCTTTCTGGTGGGGGAGCTCCCCTCAAGCCTTAGTTAGTCATATTGAGATATCCATAGTTTGTGGGTTGGTCAACTTGACTAGGTTATGGTCTCAAACTCTCAATTTTCCAAAATTGTGGCATAAAGTGTATTGCACCTTCAACAGGCTTCTCTTGTTCCTGTGTATTTTGTTATGATTTGTGATTTATACAATCTTTTCGTTTGAGTGGCGTTTTAGTATATCCTTACTGGGGAAATTTGTAACTGTTTTGTGTGATGATCAGACAACAAAAGGGGTTCACCTTTTTAATATTGACACTAGTCATTCACTAATACCTTTTGACTTCAGTCATTTCATATTTTTGTTTTTCTGGTATGGATATACAAAGGCATTCTGTAGTCTTGTTCATGCAAACTCTGTTTATGGGTTTGATGTAGTGAGATCTTATTCTATTGGTATGGTGTTTTTGCTCAACACCAGAGTACTTCATTTATTGCGTAGAAGAGCATAGTTGTTGGGAGAAGGATTACCTATTGAGCTTGCTGTGAGTGATGGATTAGGCACAGTTGTCACTAATTGTTGAAGTCTTTGTTCCTTTTGTAAGATAGTCTCACGAAAGAATAAGGCATTTCGTTTTTTTATCGGAGTTTTTGTAGTTAGAATGCATAACCACAAACCATTAGGAAATGTGTGCATGCACTATGAGGTTCTTTTTGTTGTTCGAATGCATAACCACAAACCATTACTATTAGGAAATGTGTGCTTGCACTATGAGGTTCTTTTTGTAGTTCGAATGCATAATTCATTACTTTGGTGAAAACAAAGTTAGATTCATTACGCAATGGCGCACACAAAAAAAAAAGTCATTAGTCAAAGTGTATTTGGCATGCATTATACATTTTTTTTAACAAACTAAAATGAAACTCCATTAACGGTAATCTTTCCGGCATAAGTTGGACCGGAAGAGATTACAAAGATATACGAAATTCACTAAAAATGTATGAGAAATCATAAAGCAAGAATAGCACAAGAGCCATGAGACTAAAACTAAGCATCGACGA
>Ga0209282_1001593_pt1 | contig 12556 bp, 10 predicted proteins | sample Mtrugardesep15_FD_187529 | JGI IMG/M metagenome (GOLD analysis project Ga0209282, IMG submission 187529) | Root nodule microbial communities of legume samples collected from California, USA - M. trunc garden sep15 (SPAdes) (version 2) | ecosystem: Host-associated > Plants > Roots > Nodule...
GCACCACCGGCCAGCCCAAGGGCACGATGCACTTCCACCGCGACGTGCTGGCGATGTGCGACCTGTTCCCGCGCCATGTGCTCAAGCCCACGGCGGACGACATCTTCTGCGGCACGCCGCCGCTGGCGTTCACCTTTGGGCTGGGCGGCATGCTGTGCTTTCCGCTGCGGATCGGGGCGAGCACGGCGCTGGCCGAGAAGCTCACGCCCGAGACGCTGCTGAAGCTGATCCAGGACCATCGCGCCACCATCGTCTTCACGGCGCCGACCTTCTATCGCCAGATGGCGACGCTGGCGCCGCAGTTCGACCTGTCCAGCCTGAAGAAAAGCGTCTCCGCCGGCGAGGCACTGCCGGACGCCACGCGCCAGGCGTGGAAGGCGGCCACCGGCATCGAGATGACCGATGGGCTGGGCGGCACCGAGATGATGCACATCTTCATCTCCAGCGCCGGCGCCGACGTGCGCCCCGGCGCGGTGGGCCGCGTGGTGCCGGGCTACGAGGCCCGTATCGTCGATGAAGCCATGCAGCCGGTGCCGCCGGGCACGGTCGGCAAGCTGGCCGTGCGCGGGCCCACGGGCTGCCGCTACCTGGACGACCCGCGCCAGGCCAACTACGTGCGCGATGGCTGGAACCTGCCGGGCGACACCTTCCTGGCCGACGCCGATGGCTATTACTTCTATCAGGCGCGCTCGGACGACATGATCATCTCGGCCGGCTACAACATCGCCGGCCCCGAGGTGGAAGGCACGCTGATGCGCCACGAGGCCGTGGCCGAGTGCGGCGTGGTGGGCGCGCCGGACCCGGAGCGCGGGCAGGTGGTGATGGCCTACGTGGTGCTGCGCCCCGGCGTGGAGCCCGGCGACGCCATGCGCGCCGCGCTGCAGGCCTACGTGAAGCGCGAGATCGCGCCCTATAAATACCCGCGCCGGATCGAGTTCGTGGCCGCGCTGCCGCGCACCGAGACGGGCAAGCTGCAACGGTTCCGGCTGCGCCAGCTGGCGACCGAGACCGCCGAGACCGGCGCGGAAGGCACCAAGCCATGAGTGACGTGTTCCGCAACACGGTGCGGGTGCGCTTCAAGCACTGCGACACGGCCGGCATCGTGTTCTATCCGCGCTACTTCGAGATGCTCAACGACTTCATCGAAGACTGGTTCGCCGATGGGCTCAACTGGCCGTTCGACGCCATGCACCTCGCCGGCCACGCCGGCGTGCCGACCGCCGAACTGCAATGCCGCTTTACCGCGCCGAGCCGGCTGGGCGAACTGCTGACCCGCGAGTTGCGTGTGACGCACATCGGACGGACCAGCTTCGCCATCGACACCCGCTTCGCCGGGTCGGACGGCGAGACGCGCCTGACCGTGGGCCAGCGGCTCGTCTGCGTCGATACCCAAACCATGACGCCAACGCCGCTGCCCGACCGGGTACGCATCGTGATGGCGCGTTTCCTTCATCCCCACGCATAACCGGATCGTCATATGTTGAAAACGCTGCAACCGCCCGACTGGGCACCGCCCCGGGGCTACGCCAACGGCATCCTCGCCGAGATGACGGTAGGCAGCCGCCTGATCTTCGTCGGCGGGCAGATCGGCTGGAATGCCCGGTGCGAGTTCGAGACCGACGACTTCGCGCTGCAGGTCGCGCAGACCCTGCGCAATATCGTGGCGGTGCTGGCGGCGGGCGGGGCTCGCCCCGAGCACATCGCGCGCATGACCTGGTACGTGAAGGACAAGGCCGCGTACGTGGGCGCGTACAAGGACATCGGCCAGCACTATCGGGAAATCATCGGCCGGCACTTCCCGGCGATGACGGCGGTGGAGGTGGCGGACCTCGTGGAGCCGCGCGCCCAGGTGGAGATCGAGGTCACGGCGGTGGTGCCGGCGGACGTGTCGGCAGGTTAGTGGCGGCGCTGTATATAACCGATCACGGCAGGGCTTGCCATCGCAAGTCCTTGAAAACTTGAGAAATTGGGCACGGCGGGATATAATTCGAAAGTTTCGCTTTCAGAACCCTTCACCCTAGCGCCTACCGTATTCCACCTTCCGCCGCCCCATCCGCGCGCGCCGTTCGTGCACTACAAAAAGTGACGAATGAGACGCAGCCGGCCGGTCCCTCGCCCATGCGCGCGAGGCGCCGCCCCGGGGCACGAGGCGTTGAGCAGGTCGGTCACGGGGTGAGTCCAGCAGGAGCCTACCCGTGTTACCGTCTTTTCCGTCCGCCATTCTCGCGCTTGCAGACGGCACGGTCTTTCGTGGCTATTCCATCGGCGCTTCCGGCCATACCATCGGCGAAGTGGTGTTCAACACCGCTCTCACCGGTTACCAGGAAATCCTCACCGACCCGAGCTATTCCCGGCAGATCGTCACGCTGACGTATCCGCATATCGGCAATGTCGGGGTGAATCGTGAGGACGTCGAAGCCACGAAAGTCCATGCCGCCGGCCTGATCATCAAGGATCTGCCGATTCTGGCCTCGAGCTTCCGCAAGGAACACACGCTCGCCCACTACCTCAAGCAGGAAAAGGTGGTGGCCATTGCCGGCATCGATACCCGCAAGCTGACCCGTATCCTGCGCGAGAAGGGTGCCCAGAACGGCTGCATCCTGGCTGGCGAGGACAACGTCCAGCGCGCCATCGACCTGGCCCGCTCGTTCCCCGGCCTGGCCGGCATGGACCTGGCCAAGGTGGTGTCGGTCAAGGAACCGTACGAGTGGACCCAGAACGAGTGGAAGCTCGGCGAGGGCTACGGCAAGCTGGACAAGCCGCAGTTCCACGTGGTGGCCTATGACTACGGCGTCAAGTTCAACATCCTGCGCATGCTGGCCGAGCGCGGCTGCAAGGTCACGGTGCTGCCGGCCCAGGCCAGCGCCGCCGATGCCCTGGCGCTGAATCCGGACGGCATCTTCCTGTCCAACGGCCCCGGCGACCCCGAGCCGTGTGACTACGCCGTGGCTGCCACGCGTGAGTTCATCGCCCGTGGCATTCCCACCTTCGGCATCTGCCTGGGTCACCAGATCATGGCCCTGGCCGTGGGCGCCAAGACCCTCAAGATGAAGTTCGGCCACCATGGCGCGAACCATCCGGTCAAGGACATGGACGATGGTCGTGTGGTGATTACGTCGCAAAATCACGGTTTTGCCGTGGATGCCGACACGCTGCCGGCCAACGTGCGCGTCACGCATACGTCGCTGTTCGACGGCTCGCTGCAGGGCTTCGCGCTGACGGACAAGCCGGCGTTCTGCTTCCAGGGTCACCCGGAAGCATCGCCCGGCCCGCACGACGTGGCCTACCTGTTCGACCGCTTCATCAAGCTGATGAAGGACGCGAAGCAGTAAGCCGCCGCGAACGAGAACAAGGACACAGCGAGAAACCATGAACGCGTTCATGCACGCCAGCCTGGGCATTACCGATTTCTGGACCTTTGTGCTCGGCACGATCTTCATCGTGCTGCTGCCGGGGCCGAACTCGATGTACGTGCTGTCGGTGGCCGCCCAGCGCGGTGTGCGCGCCGGCTACCGGGGCGCGTGCGGCGTATTCCTGGGCGACCTGATCCTGATGGTGCTGTCGGCCGCGGGCGTGGCGTCGCTGCTCAAGGCCAGCCCGGCGCTGTTCTACGTGGTCAAGACCATCGGCGCGGCCTACCTGGCCTGGATCGGCTTCCAGATGCTGCGCGGCGCGCTGCGCAGCTGGTCCCAGCGGGGCGAGGCCGGGCAGCCGGCGGCGGTCGAAGTGCCGGTCGAGCGCACCACGGACCCGTTCCGCAAGGCGCTGGTCATCAGCCTGCTGAACCCGAAGGCCATCCTGTTCTTCATCTCGTTCTTTATCCAGTTCGTGGACCCGCAGTTCGCGCGCCCGGTGCTGTCGTTCGTGGCGCTGGGGCTGGTCTGCCAGATCTGCAGCTTCGTCTACCTGACCACCATCATCCTTGTGGGCGCGCGGCTTGCCGAAGCGTTCCGCCGGCGCCGCAGGCTGTCGGCAGGCATGGCGAGCGGTGTGGGGGCCATGTTCATCGGCTTCGGCGCGAAGCTGGCGACGGCCACGCTGAACTGATCCGGCGAGTCGAAATAACCTGAATATCCGGCGCGGCGCGCGAGACTTTCGCGCACCGGCCACCAAAGAGAGCGTGCAATGCCAAAACGCACAGACATCAAGAGCATCCTCATCATCGGCGCGGGCCCCATCATCATCGGGCAGGCGTGCGAATTCGACTACTCCGGCGCCCAGGCCTGCAAGGCCCTGCGCGAAGAGGGCTACAAGGTCATCCTGGTCAATTCGAACCCGGCGACCATCATGACGGACCCGAACACGGCCGACGTGACCTACATCGAGCCCATCACCTGGGAAGTGGTCGAGCGCATCATCGAGCGTGAGCGTCCCGATGCGATCCTGCCGACCATGGGCGGCCAGACCGCGCTGAACTGCGCGCTGGACCTGCATCGCCATGGCGTGCTGGACAAGTACAAGGTGGAGCTGATCGGCGCGTCGCCGGAAGCCATCGACAAGGCCGAGGACCGCCAGAAGTTCAAGGACGCGATGACCAAGATCGGTCTCGGTTCGGCAAAGTCTGGTATCGCGCACTCGATGGACGAGGCCGTGGCCGTGCAGTCGCGCATCGCCGCGGACACCGGCACGGCGGGCTACCCGATCGTGATCCGCCCGTCGTTCACGCTGGGCGGCTCGGGCGGGGGCATCGCCTACAACCGCGAGGAATTCGAGGAAATCTGCAAGCGCGGCCTGGACCTGTCGCCGACGCGCGAGCTGCTGATCGAGGAATCGCTGCTGGGCTGGAAGGAATACGAGATGGAAGTGGTCCGCGACAAGGCGGACAACTGCATCATCATCTGCTCGATCGAGAACCTGGACCCGATGGGCATCCACACCGGCGACTCGATCACCGTGGCCCCGGCGCAGACGCTGACCGACAAGGAATACCAGATCCTGCGTAACGCCTCGCTGGCCGTGCTGCGCGAGATCGGCGTGGATACGGGCGGTTCGAACGTGCAGTTCTCGATCAACCCGGCCGATGGCCGCATGATCGTGATCGAGATGAACCCGCGCGTGTCGCGTTCGTCGGCGCTGGCCTCGAAGGCCACCGGCTTCCCGATCGCCAAGGTGGCGGCCAAGCTGGCCGTGGGATACACGCTGGACGAGCTGAAGAACGAGATCACCGGCGGCCAGACCCCGGCGTCGTTCGAGCCGTCGATCGACTACGTGGTCACCAAGGTGCCGCGTTTCGCCTTCGAGAAGTTCCCGCAGGCCGACAGCCACCTGACTACGCAGATGAAGTCCGTGGGCGAGGTGATGGCGATGGGCCGCACCTTCCAGGAATCGTTCCAGAAGGCACTGCGCGGCCTGGAAGTGGGCGTGGATGGCCTGGACGAGAAGTCGACCGACCGCGACGAGGTGGTGGAAGAGATCGGCGAGGCCGGCCCGGACCGCATCTGGTACGTGGGCGACGCGTTCCGCCTGGGCATGTCGCTCGAGGAAGTGCATGCCGAGACCGCCATCGACCCGTGGTTCCTGGCCCAGATCGAGGACATCGTGAAGACCGAGGGCATCGTGCGCAACCGCACGCTGGCCAGCCTGTCGACGCCTGAACTGCGCCTGCTCAAGCAGAAGGGTTTCTCGGACCGCCGCCTGGCGAAGCTGCTCAAGACCGACGCCAAGTCGGTGCGCGAGGCGCGTATCGCCCAGAACGTGCGCCCGGTCTACAAGCGCGTGGACACCTGCGCGGCCGAGTTCGCCACCAACACCGCCTACATGTACGGCACGTACGAAGCCGAACACGGCGAGTGCGAGGCCGAGCCGACCGCCAACAAGAAGATCATGGTGCTGGGCGGTGGCCCGAACCGGATCGGCCAGGGCATCGAGTTCGACTATTGCTGCGTGCACGCCGCGCTGGCGCTGCGCGAAGACGGGTACGAGACCATCATGGTCAACTGCAACCCGGAAACCGTGTCGACCGACTATGACACCTCGGACCGCCTGTACTTCGAGCCGCTGACGCTGGAAGACGTGCTGGAAATCGTCGACAAGGAAAAGCCGGTCGGCGTGATCGTCCAGTACGGCGGCCAGACCCCGCTGAAGCTGGCGCTGGACCTGGAAGCCAACGGCGTGCCCATCATCGGCACCAGCCCGGACATGATCGACGCCGCGGAAGACCGCGAGCGCTTCCAGAAGCTGCTGCAGGAACTGGGCCTGCGCCAGCCGCCGAACCGCACCGCGCGGGCCGAGGACGAGGCGCTGCGCCTGGCCGAGGAAATCGGCTACCCGCTGGTGGTGCGCCCGTCGTACGTGCTGGGTGGCCGCGCGATGGAAATCGTGCACGAGCCGCGCGACCTCGAGCGCTATATGCGCGAGGCCGTGAAGGTGTCGCACGACTCCCCGGTGCTGCTGGACCGTTTCCTGAACGACGCGATCGAATGCGACGTGGACGCCCTGAGCGACGGCCAGCGCGTGTTCATCGGCGGCGTGATGGAGCACATCGAGCAGGCTGGCGTGCACTCGGGCGACTCGGCTTGCTCGCTGCCGCCGTACTCGCTCTCGCAAGCCACCGTGGACGAGCTGAAGCGCCAGACCGCCGCCATGGCGAAGGCCCTGAACGTGATCGGCCTGATGAACGTGCAGTTCGCGATCCAGCAGCACAACGGCGAAGACACCGTGTACGTGCTGGAAGTGAACCCGCGCGCCTCGCGGACCGTGCCGTATGTGTCGAAGGCTACCGGCCTGTCGCTGGCGAAGATCGCCGCACGCTGCATGGCCGGCCAGTCGCTGGACTCGCAGGGCATCGGCGAAGAGGTGATACCGCCGTACTTCAGCGTCAAGGAAGCCGTGTTCCCGTTCAACAAGTTCCCGGGCGTGGACCCGGTGCTTGGACCTGAGATGCGCTCCACCGGTGAGGTGATGGGCGTGGGCAAGGTGTTCGGCGAGGCCCTGTTCAAGAGCCAGCTGGCCGCCGGTTCGCGCCTGCCCGAGAAGGGCACCGTGCTGATCACCGTCAAGGACAGCGACAAGCCGCGCGCCGTGGGCGTGGCCCGCATGCTCCACGACCTGGGCTACCCGATCGTCGCCACGCGCGGCACGGCGTCGGCCATCGAGGCAGCGGGGATCCCGGTGCGCGTGGTCAACAAGGTTAAGGACGGCCGTCCGCACATCGTGGACATGATCAAGAACGGCGAACTGGCGCTGGTGTTCACCACGGTGGACGAGACGCGTACGGCCATCGCCGATTCGCGTTCGATCCGTATCGCCGCGCTGGCCGGCCGGGTGCCTTACTACACCACCATTGCCGGCGCCCGCGCCGCAGTGGAGGGCCTGAGGCACATGCAAAGCCTGGAGGTCTACGACCTGCAGAGCCTGCACAAGCAGCTGGCCTGATTGCTGCACCGCCAGACCCGCCGGGTTGATACCGGCGGGCTTTCTGGCCTACACTACGTCGAATTCGTCGATTGAACGGCCTACGGGCCGTTCGGTCCTATCCGAAAGCCGCGGTCGAGCGGAAGTGCTTCCGGCAACCTTGCCGGGAGCATGGCTCCAGCTCCGCTGCGGCTCATTTTTTTGTTGAACGAGATATGAGCACCATTCCGATTACCAAGCGTGGCGCCGAACTCCTGAAGGAAGAACTGCAGCGCCTCAAGGCCGTCGAACGTCCCGCGGTGATCACTGCCATCGCCGAAGCGCGCGCACAGGGTGACCTGTCGGAAAACGCCGAGTACGACGCCGCCAAGGAAAAGCAGGCCTTTATCGAAGGCCGCATCCTGGACGTGGAGTCGAAGCTGTCGGCTGCCCAGATCATCGATCCGACCCAGCTCGACACGGACGGCCGCATCGTCTTTGGCGCCACCGTGGACCTGGAAGACCTGCAATCGGGCAAGCCCGTGAGCTACCAGATCGTCGGCGACGACGAAGCCGACCTCGACAGCGGCAAGATTTCGGTCAGCTCGCCCATCGCCCGGGCCCTGATCGGCAAGTTCGAAGGCGACGTGGCGATCGTGCTGGCCCCGGGTGGCGAGCGCGAATACGAAGTGATCACCGTCCGCTACGTCTGACGGGCGCCCACACGTGTTCTCTTCCTCGTATTCGAACCTGCCGCCGCTGCCCCACCGGATTTTCCTGCTGCTGACCGTTGTTTGGGCCGGCAGTTTGTGGACAGTAGGTTACATGGTGGCGCCGACGCTGTTTTCGGTGCTGCCGAACCGTGAGATGGCAGGCATGATCGCCGGCCACCTGTTCCGGACCGAGGCGATCCTCGGCATCACGGTGGGCGTGCTGCAGTTGGTACTGTGCAATGTGATGATCCGCCGCGGTGCCAAGCGCTATCGCACGCTGCGCTGGATCGTGCTGGCCATGCTGGTTTGCGTGCTGGCCGGCTACTTCGGCGTGCAGCCGTTCATGGAAGGCCTCAAGGTCCGTGCGCAGGCGCTGAACCTGGGCGTCTCCGAGTCGCCGTTCAAGGGCCAGTTCGGCATGCTGCACGGCGTGTCGAGCGTCATCTACCTCGTGCACAGCATACTGGCACTAGTGCTGGTGTGGCGCGCGGCAGCGCCGCGTTCGGCCGGGGAATAAAAACGCCCGCGCAAGCGGGCGTTCTTCAGGCCAGGAAGGCAGGGCAGGGCGGATCAGCCCAGCGCCTTCTTCTTCTGGCTGCTGGGGCGGGCGCGCAGGCGCTTGACGTTGCCGCCCTGGGTCACGCGCTCGTTGCCGAGCACGGTCACTTCCTTGCGGGTGGGCCGACGGTTCGGCGCGGCGCTGGGCTTGCGGACCGTCACGGTGCGCGGCGCGGTGCCAGTGGTCGGGCGGCGCGGGGCCATGCGACCCAGTTCCTCGGGCCGGTTCTCTTCCAGACGGGCCGGACCCGGACGCCAGATCACGAGCAGCTTGCCGATATGCTGGATGGGCGCGGCGTCGAGTTCGTCGCAGATGGCTTCATAAATGGCGATGCGCGTGTCGCGCTCGTCGCCGAATACACGGATCTTGATCAGATCGTGAGCCGCCAGGCTCCGGTCGATCTCGGCCAGGACCGCGCGGGTCAGGCCTTCCGCACCGACCATGACCACAGGGTTCAGACCGTGGGCGCGGGCGCGGAGGGAGGAGCGTTGGGCAGGTATCAGTTCTAGTGCGGGCATGTCAGGGCGCAAAGCGGAATGGCGCGTATTATCCGCCAAAATGACGCCGGCAGGCGGTAAAGATCAGCAAAAAATGGCAAAGAACAAGTTTAATCACGCGTGGTTGCATGACCACATCAACGATCCCTACGTGAAAATGGCGCAGCGCGAGGGCTATCGCGCCCGTGCGGCCTACAAGCTCAAGGAGATCGACGAGCAGGACAAGCTGATCCAGCCGGGCCACGTCATCGTCGACCTCGGCGCCGCCCCGGGCAGCTGGAGCCAGTACGCCCGCAACCGGCTGGCGGCCTCGCCGCGCGCCAAGGATGGCAAGATCGACGGGGCGGTGATCGCCATCGACCTGTTGCCGATGGAACCTGTCGCCGACGTCACTTTTATTCTGGGTGACTTCCGCGAGGAATCGGTATTCCGGGAATTCGAGGAGGTGGTCCTGGCCGCGTCTGGCGGCACCCGGATCGACCTTGTTATCTCGGACATGGCCCCCAATTTGTCCGGTGTGTCTTCGGCCGATTCGGCCCGGATCGAGTATTTATGCGATCTGGCGCTCGAGTTCGCCCAGGCGCACTTGAAACCCGAGGGATCGTTGCTGGTAAAGTGTTTCCACGGCAGCGGGTATAGCCAGATCGTGGAGAAATTCAAGCGCCAGTTCAAGGTAGTCGCGAAGCGCAAGCCCAAGGCGTCGCGCGACAAGTCTTCAGAAACCTTTATTCTTGGGCGTTACCTGAAGTCGGTGGACTGAAACGTGCGCCGGACACCCCGGGCGGCTTGCCGCCATGGGGCGCCTCGGGCACTATCGGGACCATAGAATCAGAGATTCCCTGCGGGGGCGGGGGCTGCATTACAATGCAATGCAGCTATCCCGTTGGCAAGGCAATTGCAAAGGAGTTCGGCCTTGAATAACAACCTGTTTCAAAAGGCGGCAATCTGGCTCGTAATTGCGCTGGTATTGTTCACCGTCTTCAAGCAGTTCGACAAACCACGTGCCCAGGACGGTGTCACCTATTCGCAGTTCATGGATGACGCCAAGAACGGCAAGGTGAGCCGCGTCGACGTGCAGGGCCGTAATCTCGTGGTTTCGCCCAAAGAGGGCGCCAAGTACACGATCATCTCGCCGGGCGACATCTGGATGGTCGGCGACCTGATGAAGTACGGCGTCCAGGTCACCGGCAAGGCCGACGACGAGCCGAACGTGCTGGTCCAGGCCCTGTACTACCTCGGGCCAACCTTGCTGATCATCGTCTTCTGGTTCTACATGATGCGGCAGATGCAGGGCGGCGGGAAAGGCGGTGCCTTCTCGTTCGGCAAGTCCCGTGCACGCCTGATCGACGAGAACCAGAACGCCGTCACGTTCTCGGACGTGGCCGGCTGCGACGAGGCCAAGGAGGAAGTGGTCGAACTGGTCGACTTCCTCAAGGATCCGCAGAAATTCCAGAAGCTGGGCGGCCGTATTCCGCGCGGCGTGCTGCTGGTTGGCCCTCCGGGTACCGGTAAGACGCTGCTGGCACGCGCCATCGCCGGCGAGGCCAAGGTGCCTTTCTTCAGCATTTCCGGTTCGGATTTCGTCGAAATGTTCGTCGGCGTGGGCGCGGCACGTGTGCGCGACATGTTCGAGAACGCCAAGAAGCAGGCGCCTTGCATCGTGTTCATCGATGAAATCGACGCGGTCGGTCGTCATCGTGGCGCCGGCATGGGCGGCGGCAACGACGAGCGCGAGCAGACGCTGAACCAGATGCTGGTCGAGATGGACGGCTTCGAGGCCAACTCGGGCGTCATCGTGATCGCCGCGACCAACCGTGCCGACGTGCTGGACAAGGCGCTGCTGCGTCCGGGTCGTTTCGACCGCCAGGTCTACGTGGGCCTGCCGGACATCCGCGGCCGCGAGCAAATCCTGAAGGTGCATATGCGCAAGGTGCCGATCGGCAACGACGTGGACGCGTCGGTGATCGGTCGTGGTACCCCGGGCTTCTCGGGTGCCGACCTGGCCAACCTCGTCAACGAGGCCGCGCTGTTCGCCGCCCGCCGCAACAAGCGCGTGGTGGACATGCAGGACTTCGAGGACGCCAAGGACAAGATCTTCATGGGCCCGGAGCGCAAGTCGACGGTCATGCGCGAAGAAGAGCGCAAGGCCACGGCTTACCACGAGTCCGGCCATGCGGTGGTGGCCAAGCTGCTGCCGAAGGCCGATCCGGTGCACAAGGTTACGATCATGCCGCGCGGCTGGGCACTGGGCGTGACCTGGCAGCTGCCGGAGCACGACAAGTATTCGAAGTACAAGGACAACATGCTCGACGAGATCGCGATTCTCTTCGGCGGCCGTGCGGCGGAGGAGGTCTTCCTCAACGCCATGAGCACAGGGGCGTCCAACGACTTCGAGCGCGCCACCAAGATCGCCCGCGACATGGTGACCCGTTTCGGCATGAGCGATTCGCTCGGCGCCATGGTCTATGTCGATACGGAGCAGGACGGCATGTTCGGCAAGCTCTCGTCGAAGACTGTGTCCGAGGCCACCCAGCAGAAGGTTGACGGCGAGATCCGTCGCATCATCGACGAGCAATATGCGCTGGCGAAGCACCTGCTCGAAGATCACCGCGACAAGGTCGAGGCGATGACCAGCGCCCTGATGGAGTGGGAAACGATCGACGCCGATCAGGTGAACGACATCATGGCTGGCAAGCCGCCGCGTCCGCCGCGTAACGTGTCGGGCCAGAACGGTGGTGGCAACACGCCTTCGGGCGGTTCGCCGGTGGCGCCGACCAACGCGCCTGCCACGGCCTGATCGCGATTGCCCTGCCTTCGCAGGCGGGCAGTTCAGAAGCCGGTGCCCTGCGCACCGGCTTTTTCCATTCCAGGACAGCAGATCTTGTCGACCGAGTTCTTCCAGTGCGGGCGCTACCGTTTCGCCCGCAACCGCCGCCCACTGGTGATGGGCATCCTCAACGTCACACCCGATTCGTTTTCCGACGGTGGCCAGCATGCGGGCCGCGATGCGGCCTTGCGCCACGCGGAGCAGATGATTGCCGAAGGCGTGGACATCATCGACATTGGCGGGGAATCGAGCCGTCCGGGCTCAGCGGCGCTGCCGCTGGATCAGGAACTGGCCCGGGTGATGCCGATCATCGAGGCCCTGGCGCCGTGTGGCAAACCGTTGTCGATCGACACCTACAAGCCCGAAGTCATGCGTGCGGCACTGGCGGGCGGAGCGGATCTGATCAACGATATCTGGGGATTCCGCATGCCGGGCGCGGTGGAAGCCGTGAGCGGCGCGGCGGCGGGGCACGCGGGCCTGTGCGTGATGCACATGCAGCGTGACCCGCAGACCATGCAGGAAGACCCGCAGTATGTCGACGTGGTGGCCGAGGTGGAGGGGTTCCTGCGCGAACGGGTGTCAACCCTGCGTGCGACGGGCGTGGACGACGCGCGCATTTCGCACGCAG
>Ga0209282_1001594_pt1 | contig 12556 bp, 7 predicted proteins | sample Mtrugardesep15_FD_187529 | JGI IMG/M metagenome (GOLD analysis project Ga0209282, IMG submission 187529) | Root nodule microbial communities of legume samples collected from California, USA - M. trunc garden sep15 (SPAdes) (version 2) | ecosystem: Host-associated > Plants > Roots > Nodule...
CGACAAAGAGGCAGTAGCAAATTGGCTTTCTGCTTATCATTTCCCGCTATGGCGACAATATGTCGCCATGGCGACAGTTTGCTAACACATGCGCCAGTTAACGTGCGCAGTGCCAGTTAACACGCGTAGTGTTTTACACATGCGCTAGTTAAGTGGCGCAGCGTGCGTTAACAAGCGCAGTATTTTACACTTGCGCCAGTTAACTAGCGCAGGGGTAAAATGAGAATGGCTGCAGGGCGCGAGCAATTTTTGCAGGGTGGAGAGCAGAATTCAAACCCAATATGTAACAAGTAACAAATTCAATTTTGATATGAACTTTTGATCTTCATCTATTGTCCATAGTTTTGCTCGGTAATTTTACACATTGCAATTTTAATCAAAACCAAGATATTTAATTAGCCAACAAATGGTGAAAAAAAATATATAAATCTATAAATTTTGGCTAAAAATCACTATTTCACTACAACATTTTCTATCTTAGGCAACACTCAAAATGCGTTGTTGTAAACAAGAAAACCGTCCCTAAATCTAGAGGCGACGGTTATGCAACGCTTAGGAAAGCGTCCCATATACGCCCGTGGCCTATTCTAAAAGCGACGGTTTTTGTGTTTTAGGCCACAATCGCGTAAAACCGTTCTCTAAACGACAAAAGAGCAAAGGTTTTTCCAGGGTCATGAGCGACGGTTTCACGGTCTTTAAGGGACGGTTATTCAAACTTTCTAGGGACGGTTATTCAAACTTTTCTAGGGACGGTTTTTTCACTGTTGTTGATTTGATCAAACTATCTAGGGACGGTTATTCAAACTTTTCTAGGGACAGTTATTCAAACTTTCTAGGGACGGTTATTCAAACTTTTCTAGGGAGAGCTATTCAAACTTTTCTAGTTATAAATACGTAGTAGATTATTGACTATTTTTGCAACGCTTTTTTGTTAAATTGAAGTTATAGGAATGGTAGTTTTAAATATATATACATATATATAATAACTACTCAAGATTTTGAATGATAAGAACTTCAATAAAATAGATAATAGTCTTGCATCATAATATTACATGCGTGATAATATCCAAAACATATACGAATTGAAAGTAACATATGTGTTTGCTTCAAAAAAACCAAAAAGTATTGGTTTATACACTCATTGTTCATAGTCTAGTAGTAGCTAGAAATTATAGAAATCTAAACATGCAAATAACATCATCCCTCTTGATCTTCATCTTCAGGTTGACCTTCCTCGCGAGTTGGATGAATTTCCTGCATTTATAAGAAAGTTTCTTAGTCCTAGTGATATTATTGATTACAACCAAGCACAAGGTATGAAAGCAAGAAATATCTCTTAAATTGACTTTACAACACCCTTCCCTTAGCATGCTAGACCACATATGACAATAAAAAGTCCATGTACCAGACCAAGAAAATTTACATAAAGAACATTCTTATAAATTTGAAACTATAAAAGCTTTAATATCTAACTAAACTCCAATAAAATACTACAAATACTTACAAAATAAGATCACAAACTTTTAAATAAGTCACGAGTATTACCTTCTCAACATGCATTGACGTGGAAGCACCGCATTCAACATCCATAGCATTCTCCATGATATTGTCCAAAGCTTCATCATCCAAATCAGGATTCACTTGCTTTAACAAGCATTTAACTAGCCCTTGTAAGCCGTTAACTTGCTTAGCCATACGAGCCGTCTCGTTAGAACATTGTCTTTTAATCTCAGCAATTTCTTCATTTCTCTTTAACATAGTTGGTGTTACCATTCTTCCAAAACAACGAACTCTACCTGCCTTTTCTTTTCCAAACAGTGATTCAAAAGTCTTCCCAGCACATTCTTTTGACTCTTGAATGGAATCATGAAGTTTAGTCTAGTAAAAAAAAAGGTTAAACATAAGTTTAAATAATTTGGCTAACAACAATGTTACTTGGTAAACATCTCTGTCATAAAACTGAGTTCACTTCTTAAAAAAAGTAGAGTACTTTGGCAATAAACTTTCAAATACAGTAATATGAAAGACAACCCCTAATTACCAAATGTCTTCTAGGCATGCTAAATTAAAAACAACCCCTAGTTACAAGATTAATTGTTAGACCAATAAATAAAATCAAAGATTCAAAATATGACAAAGGAGAATACAAAACACTAGAGAATACAAAACTGCACACAGTGGGAGTAATTTACTCCCACTGCCACATGAATGACTAGAGTCTGTTTTGGTTTTCTTTTTCCCTTCTCCGCCAACTTAATTATATGTCTAACAATTTGCAACTTATGTTATACTTGCAGCTATCTATATTTGAACTTATCAATGTTTAAATACTTAATATACTCGTAATTACTCTTATACTTACAACGACATTTTGCGTATCTTGATCCACTTCTTTTCCTTTTCGACTTGTGCGGGTTTCAATGAACATTTCTGCTTGAGTGACATCTGATCCGTCCTCCTTCTTTGCCCGCTGTAAGAAAATATATAATAAATCAAAAAATTATATTTATTAGAAAATTTACTTCTTTGAAAGACAAACATATAATACCATCTCTGCCTTAATCCTTGCAAAGTTTCTTGTTCCCATACGGTGCATATATTTCTGTTTGGCCCTATTCACAGCATTCTTCTTACATATATCCTGCATTATGTAGAAGAAGTTAAAGATTGGTAGTAAAGTATAATATTGTAATCAAATAGATATAGTAAAATCTTACTTGAACAATATTGTTCCCCCAAAAAAGCATTAATCTCTTGAAATCGGGTCCAGGTACTCTCTTGGGACGATGTTTTAACCTTTCTCTCAAGTTGGGGTATTTCAAGAAATAATTCTTCCTAATGTAATTCTTGTAGCGTCTCCAAGCATCATTGATGCGAGTAAACACTGTTTGCTTTCCTTTTGGAGGAATAATGAATCTATCCTATAAAAAGAAAAACATCATCACCAACATTTGAAAGGTATTTGAAATATGAAGGAAATATAAAAATTACTTTCACATACATTAACATATTCCCATATGTCTTCTTTTTCTTTATCTGTAAATGCTTTGAAGTTGGTGTAAATTAGAGGGCAGAAGCTAGCATTCCTTGCAATAGTGCCTAAGAAATAACACAAATCATTCACCACTTTATCGTTTGGTCCAACAAATTCCCCAGATTCATCTACTGTAACTTCTTCACGCTCTTCAATTTCTCTTGCATGCACATGTAAGCACCGTGTTGGCCCTCGCGTTCCTTTCTTTGGTGCACCTATTTAAACATGGTTCAAACATATTGTAAAATAATATTGCAAAGATTACTTAAGATAAAAGCAACCAATTTGATCAATGTTACCATTAACAACATTACCTTCCTCTTCGAGTGCATTTTCTCCTTCTCTTTCTATGTCTTCTTCTTCAGCTTCAATTTCAAACTCCTCATCTTCAACTGGCACACCATGTTGTTTAAGAAAGGTATCAATTAACATTGGTCGAAACCCAGACATTCTTTTTGTCTTCTTTGGTCCTTGTTGCTTTTCAAGGGAATCATTATGACATGAAGCCCTTTTGTTGGGTTGCTCGTAGACTTGCTGCTTTTCAGGGGGATCGTTAACTACAGCTGGCATAACATTCTTTGTCACACGACTCTTTGGATCTCCAATCTGTATGCAACCTTTGCTTTGGGTCTTCTTTGCCTCCTTCGTCACATTTGTCCGACTTTCGTCACTTGTTGCAAATTTAGAGTTCTTTTCTTGTGAGTAGCTTGCAATGGAAAAAGAAGGCAAATTAATTCTCTTAGTTTGCTTATTATTATGTCCTCCAACTTCTTTTGTAGGTATCTTAGCCACATTAAGTGATGGCTTCTTTGGCTTGCTTCTTTGTCCTTCAACTTCTGCCATGGTTGCTTTAGTTCCTCTAACATACTTTGAAGCTTTGATGCCTTCAATTTTGTCTTCCTGTGTCTTCTGCTCACGCTTAACTTTTATAAGCCTCAGCAATTCAGCACTTGATTTAACCTGGCCTTTAAAATTGTAATGTGTCCTTTCAACCCCATTCTTTCTCTTTGAAGTGACTTCGTTCTGCATTTTTAGTCTACAAAAAGCACAGAAAAGTATAAGTCCATATCCAGCAAAGAAAACAGTCTAGAATCAAAAAAACAGATCAACAAAAGCCAGCATAGAACTATAAAACCTATCCAAAAAACAGTAAAAACAACCAGAAACCAACAAATTACATAAAACAACAAACCATAATACAATATTGTCTGTTTAATCACTATAAGACACATTATAAGTACATAATTATAGAAACTCTACAATCATTGATTGTAATAATGCAACAAAATAGAAATAACAAATTCATTATACACATTAGTCCATATAATCAAATAATGTGTCATCAAAATCAGAATCTTCCTCATCCTCATCTTCTATTCCTTGTAAAATATTTGCAGGCTTCTCAATGATTGTTCTAGGTATGTCTTCCCTAACCAAGTTGATTTCATCTTCTGCATTTACACCAATAGCTTCAAACTCTGATTGGATACCCATTTTAAACAAATCTCTTGGATCTGTCTTCAAAGCATAATGTCTATTTACATTCAAAGGATCTTGAACATAAAAACATTGCTGAACTTGAGAAGCAATCACAAAAGCATCATCTTGATAACACTTTTTATTGAAGTACACACAAGTAAGTCCATATTCAACTTCTTCGACTTCATACCAATCACACCTAAATAGAACAAATTTGAAGTGGCCATAGTAGTTCAACTCAATTATATCATTAATTGCTCTATAGAAATTGACAGGTTCTGTCCTTGGATTTTTATCTTTCGAGCTTGCAAAACTTTCAGTTAACGAAACCAAAGTCACACCAGAATTTTGAGTCTTGCGTCTTGCATCTCGTTGCATAGTATGGAATCTATATCCATTAACAAGATATCCCGAAAACCTTTTTGCAACATTATTTGGTCCTCTAGAGAATTCTTTAAGCTGAGGCGGTACATCATCTCTTATGGCTCGAGTTTTGAACCAGTCACTAAAGTTCAGGCATTGAGCCTTGGCTTTATCCCACTTACGTTTTTTAGTGTGGCTATTAGCAATATCTTCATGCTCTCTATACAAAAAACAATAGCATTCATTAGTCAATTTCTAAATATGTTTTAGGTTGAGACAAAAAAAGTAAAAAATGACATGTGAACACACCTGATATATACTTCAATTTCTCCACAATTGAATAGGAGGTATCGATGGGCTTGGGCTAATGAATCAAAATCCAAATAAAATGGCTTCCCATTTTGCTTTCCCCCTAAGGGACGACCAATACTTGAAAAGTAATCAATTTCATCTACCTCTAATAAATCACTATTATCATAGTTTCGATTCTTTCTGTTTGACCTTGTATCCACATTTGTGGGCATATATCTTGAAGAAAGAGTTATGGCCTCTTCAGCCACATAACCCTCAGCAATAGAACCTTCAGGACGACTTCTATTACGAACATATCCTTTAAGCTTACATAAATATCTTTCTACGGGATACATCCATCGAAGTTGAACTGGGCCACCTAATCTAACCTCATTCACAAGATGAATAGCTAAGTGAACCATAACATCAAAAAAACTAGGAGGAAAAACCATCTCTAGTTGACAAAGTACTTCAACAATTTCTTTCTGCAAGTTGTTCAGATCATGGATTTGGATAACTTTTTTGCATAGAGAACGAAAAAAACAACTAAGACGAATGAGAGGTTGAGCCACTGCTTTAGGCATTGTGCTTCGTATTGGTATCTGTAACAAGTAATGCAACATGAAATGTGCATCATGACTCTTATACCCACATATTTTCTTTTCAGAAACTTTCACACATCTTGAAATATTTGATGCACTACCATCTGGTAGTTTTGCACCCTTCAGAACACCACAAAACTTAGACTTCTCTTCAGAAGTCATGGAGAAACATGAATTTGCAATCTCGACACGACCCCCACCAACATCCCTTGGATGAAGATTTTTTCTAATGCCCATTTCTTGCAAATCATAACGACCTCTAACATGATCTTTTGTCTTTCCTGGTATATCCAATAGAGTCCCAATAATGTTATCAAAAATATTCTTTTCAATATGCATTACATCAAGATTATGACGTAGTGTATTGGATGCCCAATATGGCAACTCAAAAAAAATTGACCTCTTCTTCCATGGACCATCAATTTTTTGCTTGTTTGTCTTCCCAAACACATTGTTAAAATCTTTTAAGATTTCTAATATTTCTGTCCCTTCTAACATAGTCGGTGCAGATCTAAGTTCCTTTTTTCCATTAAAAGATTTTCTATTTTCTCTCCAAGCATGATCCATTGGCAAAAAGGTACGGTGATCCATATAGCACATCTTTCGACTGTGTTTCAAATAGGTTGAAGAAGTGTTGTTGTTACAGCATGGACATGCCAACTTCCCTTTTGTGCTCCAACCAGACAACATGGCATATGCGGGAAAATCACTAATTGTCCATAACAAAGCAGCACACATTCGAAACATTTGATTTTTTGAGGCATCATATGTTTCTACTCCAGATTCCCATAACACTTTCAACTCCTCAATTAATGGTTGAAGATACACGTCAATATTTTTTCCTGGTGATTGTGGCCCAGGAATTAGTAATGACAACATCATAAATTCAGGCTTCATGCACAACCAGGGAGGAAGATTGTATGCTACTGTCACAACAGGCCATGTACTATGTGATATACTCATAGTCCTAAAGGGGTTGAATCCATCACTACTCAAGCCAAGTCTTACATTACGAGATTCAGAAGCAAAGTCTGTATTAAGCCTGTCAAAGTCCTTCCACGCCTGGCCATCAGCAGGGTGCCTTAAGCACCCATCTTTAGTGCGGTCGTCTTTATGCCACCTCATTGAATCAGCTGTCTTTGAACACATAAACAACCTTTGAAGCCTAGGAATCAAGGGAAAGTGTCTTAGAATTTTTTCAGCAACTTTATGATCATTTTTGGGTTGCTCGGACTCACAATCCACTAGAGGGGATTCTTTCCACCGAGAAGCTTTGCAAAATCTACAAAAATTGTCATCCTTGTGTTCTCTCCAAAATAGCATGCAATCATTGGGGCAAGCATCAATCTTTTCATAATCAAGACCAATGTCCTTAATCATGGCCTTTGTTTTGTTAAAAGAATTGGGAATGTTAAGATCAGGCATTGCTTCTTTCAATAACTCTAAGAGAGAAGTGAACGATGCATTGCTCCACCCATGAAGACACTTCAATAAGTACATTCGAATAATGAAGGATAAGGTAGAGAAATTTTTGCATCCTGTGTACAATGGTTGTTTTGACTCATCCATTAACTTGTAGAATTTCTTAGCATCCTCATTAGGTCCCTTGTTAACTCCATTGGTTTCTACAAAATCTCTAAACGTGTCAAACAATAAGTCATCAATGTCATCATGTGAGTCTTCTTGAACTTCCATGCGATCGTCAATTTTTGTCAACCTTGATCTTCGCTCCCCATGGTATACCCAAACTTTGTAGCCTTCAACAAATCCATAGGCTACTAAATGATCAAAAACCACTCTTCTTTTTTCATACCAAGTGTTTTTACACTTGGCACAAGGGCATAGAATTTCCCTCCCTTCTGGTTTTCCTTTAGTAAAGGCGAAATCTAAGAAAGATACAACACCTTTCTTATAATCACGACTAAGCCTTGGTAGCTTAGTCCACTCTTTGTCCATCACTACCAATCTAATACAGTGTAATACAAAGTAAGAATTTGCATACAATAAAATGTTATCCACTCACTTAACATCACAAGTTAAACACTCAATCATGCACTAAATTACGACAACATATAAATACACAAGATAAGTTACATTTGCAAGCTGGATGAAGTTAACATATTTTTCGGATATAAAAACACAAATATTTATAGGGAAGTAAGTGAGTTCAAAGTGACAGTCTCACAAATCAGAATTCACCAACATGTAATTTTTTTAGATGTAGTGGCCTTGTTAACCCTCCCTCCCATATTTTAGTTCTACCTGAATCATATTTTCAATGGTTGATGATATAATTGTTAACCATAAGACCATTCTATATCTATGAAGCACGGATACGGACACGGACACTAACACGCCGACATCATTAATAATTTAAGAAAATCATATAATTAAGTGTAATTATATGTGTCGGTATCGTGTAACGTGTCCAACACCGGGACACGGCTTATTCGAAGAGTGTTCGTGTTTCATAGTTATATATCCATTTATTTTATATAGTCCATTTGTACAAGAAAATTTATCTCTAGCTATCTTTGACACACATAACCTATGTACCCATATGGCTTTAGCCCCAAATTTTAATAAGCTAAATAACAAGCTTAATAACAATTGAGTTTCACGTTTTGAACCAAATAAAACCCAAATTACTAGCTTGAAATAACCCTGGTCATTCATGTTCTTAAAAAAGTGTACAATTGGATTTATAGACTTAATAAGAAAAAGGAATACAAAAAAAAAACCCAAATCTTAATAAGCTGAAAAATCAATCCATTACCACAAATGACTTTAACCCTAAATAATTAGTACATCAAACAATTAGTAAAACAAAGGATTGGGTAAGATTGAACTCACTTGAGATGAATGATTGACTCAGCAAATGAGATGAATGAGCAAAACTATCGAACTGAACGAGATGAGTACAAAATGAACGAAATGAGTACACGCTTGAACATGAAAATGATTGGGAAGGAATGGCTAAAAAAATGAGTACACGCTTGAGATTGAGATGAGAATGGTGGGTGATTCTAGTTTCTTCATCTTTCTTCTTCTTTGGTATGTGTTGTTCAGACAAACACAAATGGGTCTTTCTAGATTCCTTTTCTTCTTTTATCTTTGTTTTTTAAATATTTTTTTATTATAAATTTATTAATAAAATAAATAAAATTATTTGGTTCTTTTCAATTGAGCGGGATAGTTCCCCGCGGAATGAATATTTTGTCCTTTAGGGACAACATTTAACCGTTGGCAACAAGAATATGCCACACCATTGCCTATACATGGTTATAGGCGCGGTTTTATGACGGTAGCTATAAACAATAAGTACAGTGTTGAAATGTGTCGCATAAACATGGTTTTAGAGACGGTTTTATGACGGTAGGTATAAGCAATAAGTACGGTGTTGAAATGCGTCGCATAAACATGGTTTTAGAGGCGGTTTTATGACTATTGCTAATTGTGTATGCAACACGATAAATACCGCTGCATGTTCTATGTTATTGGGACGGTTTTTGAGAGTTGCAATAAAAAGGGTTGCTTAAAGTCAAAAATGTTATAATGACATAAAACTATTGATTTATAATATAAAGTTATCCATGAATCTCATATAAGAAATTTGTGACATGAAAAGTTAGAGATCGAGTATTTATAAAATTATAGGTGAATGATGTGTTGTCTGAGCGATCGTTTAATGCTAAAATAAGTAGCCCTTATCATTTCACCTAAAAAATTTCTTGTGAAAATCTTTTTTAAGAACCTTTATTTTAAAGTAAAGGTTTATATGCTCAACAATGTCACCTTAGCTCTAATATAAAAAGGAAAGGACACAAACATTGTAACAACAACAATACTCTAATCCACCAAAACACAACAAAAATGTCTTCATCATCTTCTCTTCCTTTCCTATTTCCTCAAACTCATTCAACAGTCCTCCCAAACCCTTCAAATTTCTTCTCACAAAACTTACTATCCACACCCCTCCCTACAAACTCATTCTTCCAAAACTTTGTTCTACAAAATGGTGATCAACATGAATACATTCACCCTTACCTTGTCAAATCCTCAAACTCTTCCCTATCTGTTTCATACCCTCTTCTCCTTTTTTCAACAGCAATGTTGTACCAAGTTTTTTCACCAGATCTTACAATTTCATCCTCCCAAAAAACTCACACAAACATACCAAAAAACCATGTTATTTCATCATATAGTGATCTTGGTGTGACTCTTGACATTCCCTCTTCAAACCTAAGATTCTTTTTGGTTAGAGGAAGCCCTTTTATAACTGCTTCAGTTACAAAACCAACACCTCTTTTGATCACAACAATTCATAGTATACTTTCTTTGTCTCCTTTTGATAAGAAAAAAACCAAATATACCCTTCAACTCAACAATAATCAGAAATGGATCATATACACTTCTTCACCGATCATCTTCAACCATGATGGTTCCGAGGTTAAATCCGGTCCATTTTCCGGTATAATTCGTATCGCAGTTGTTCCTGATTCCAATGGTGAGAAAATTCTTGATAAATTCAGCTCTTGTTACCCTATTTCTGGTGATGCAAACATCAAGAAGAAATTTGGTTTGGTTTATAAATGGCAAAGAAAAAATTCTGGTGATTTACTCATGCTAGCACACCCTCTTCATGTTAAGCTTTTATCAAAAAGTAACAATCATGGTGTTACTGTTCTTGATGATTTTAAGTATAAAAGTGTTGATGGTGATCTTGTTGGTGTTGTTGGAAATTCATGGAATTTGAAAACTGATTCTGTTAATGTAACATGGCATTCAAACAAAGGTGTTACAAAAGAATCACATGCTGAAATTGTTTCTGCTCTTGTTAATGATGTGAAGAAGCTAAACTTGTCGTCGATTACAACAAATTCATCTTATTTTTATGGTAAGATTGTTGGAAGAGCTGCAAGGTTTGCTTTAATAGCTGAAGAAGTTTCTTGTTTTAAAGTGATTCCAATTATCAAGAATTTTTTGAAGGAAACTATTGAGCCATGGTTGGATGGAAATTTCAAAGGGAATGGTTTTTTCTATGAAAAAAGTTGGGGTGGATTAGTTACTCAACAAGGGATTAATGATTCAAGTGCTGATTTTGGTTTTGGAATTTATAATGATCATCATTATCATTTAGGGTATTTTCTCTATGGAATTGGAGTTCTTGCAAAAATTGATCCTTCTTGGGGACAAAAGTATAAACCTCAAGTTTATTCACTTGTGAAAGATTTTATGAACTTGGGCCAAAGGGATAACAAATATTATCCAACTTTAAGGTGTTTTGATCAATACAAGTTGCATTCTTGGGCTTCCGGGTTGAATGAATTTGAACACGGAAGAAATCAAGAGAGTTCGAGTGAAGCTGTGAATGCGTACTATTCAGTAGCATTGGTTGGTTTAGCATATGGCGACAAAGATCTTGTCGCCACTGGATCAACGCTTTTAGCGTTGGAAATTAATGCCGCGCAAACTTGGTGGCATGTGAAAGTCGAAAATAATTTGTATGGTCAAGATTTTGCTAAAGAGAATAGAATAGTGGGAATTTTGTGGGCTAATAAAAGAGATAGTGCACTATGGTGGGCTTCATCTGAATGTAGAGAGTGTAGGCTTAGTATACAAGTTTTGCCTTTGTTGCCTATAACTGAGTCTTTGTTCAATGATGGTGTTTATGCTAAGGAGCTTGTGGAGTGGACAGTGCCTTCTTTCAAGAACAAGACTAATATTGAAGGTTGGAAAGGGTTTACCTATGCTTTGCAAGGTGTTTATGATAAGAAGAATGCATTGAAGAATATTAGAATGTTGAAAGGTTTTGATGATGGAAATTCTTTCACTAATTTGTTATGGTGGATTCATAGTAGGTGAGGAGTGATGTATAAGATTAATTGTGCAAAATTTAATAATCAATAAAAGATTTGCAATTTGATGTTTCAATTTGATTATTTATCAATATTTTTAGTTTACTTTAGTTTATGAAATTCTATATTTCTTTTAAGATTTTGTGATCATGGCGATGGTGTAAAGTTGATTATTGAGATATTTTTATTGATTAGATGGAATTGAAGTTTACCATATTTTCCAATTGTACTAGAAGTTCATGTATCTTTTAAATATAATGCATTGACATATAGTTGTGACCCACTTGTCATTCTTTTCAATCATTGAATTTCAAAAATAGGCTGCTTGAAGGCTCCTCATTAGCATCTTGAATATGTCAAATTCACACACAAATGAGCCAATGAAATTCTCAAATTTCAAATAATGCTTTGGGTACTTTTTGGTCAAAGAGGCCACAAAAGCAAAACCGTTCATAAAGATTTTAGATTAAATTTAAAAGATGACAAAACCCAAGTCATGTGACATATACACCAAATCAAGACACACAATATTAGACTACCTAATGCAATGGGCAGTTTCTCACGACTCACAAGACATATAACGATAAAAATTTGAATTAACGTTAATTTGGTGTTTACTGGTCATTAACTATAGAATAAGGGTTATGTTAGTCACTTGTTCAGAATTTAAAAAATGAAACGATTTATAAATTTTATGTAAAAATTTTTTTTTTAAGTTTCAAAATGTTGAATACACAAAAAAAAAATTAAATTTTTTTTCTTTTGATTTCTTAACAAGTACAACAAACCTGTGTTTAAAGCCTTGGGTATATAGCAACGTTAAGATTTTGTTTGCGAGTTGGGTTTTAGAGGGAGGGGAGGGAAAGAAAAGGCTTATGAAGAGGTAAACCCTTGTTTAGGAGTTTTAAAAAAACAATGTTTTAGGGGGT